>Ga0208130_1000004_pt1 | contig 149096 bp, 152 predicted proteins | sample ETNtaG_31_FD_185771 | JGI IMG/M metagenome (GOLD analysis project Ga0208130, IMG submission 185771) | Marine microbial and viral communities from oxygen minimum zone, Eastern Pacific Ocean - ETNP201310SV78 (SPAdes) (version 2) | ecosystem: Environmental > Aquatic > Marine > Oceanic ... | reverse complement strand
CGACAACGACAACGACAACGACAACGACAACGACAACGACAACGACAACGACAACGACAACGATCGCGCCAACGACAACGACAACGACGACGAGAGCTCCGGTAAGCGATGAACCGACTGAAGAATCCTTCGAACCAGAGCAAGAAGCGGAAATAATCGTTTTTGGACAGCCGTACCTTGCTAGTTGGCCAAGTCTGGAAATGTGGGAACGGATGGCCTGGTGTGAGTCAAGACAGACGTGGGATATTGATACTGGAAATGGATATTTCGGAGGACTTCAGTTTGCCCTGGGGTCATGGCAATGGATGGGAGGAGAGGGAAGCCCATCTGATGCCACCAAAGAAGAGCAGATCTATCGGGCAAACCTCCTCTGGCAAGCTCAGGGCTGGAATGGTTGGCCGGGATGTAAGCAATACTTTGGTTGGTCTAGGTGGCAGGTCAGGGAATGACACTATCGGTAGCTGATGTTCGGCGATTGTTGAGCGAAGCAGGAATAGATCCCAAAAAAAGCCTCGGCCAAAATTTTGTTATCGACCCCAATACAGTTCGGCGCATAGCTCGCTTATCACGGGTAGGACAAGGTAGCCGGGTTATAGAGATAGGGGCGGGTTTGGGTTCGCTGACTCTAGCCCTCGCCGAAACTGGGGCATCGGTAACAGCAATTGAAACTGATGGAATGCTAATCCCAATACTCGATTCCACTGTTGGGACTAAGGCCAAGATAATAGAGGCTGATGTTCGCTCCCTCGTGTGGAACGAAGTCTTACCGACGCCCGGATGGGACCTCGTCGCAAATTTGCCCTACAACATTGCTACTAACTTAGTGCTGACCGTTTTAGACGAAGTTCCTGCTGTATCCAGACTCTTGGTCATGGTTCAACAAGAAGCTGGCGAACGAATGGCCGCATCGGTTGGTAATGCTGCATACAGTGGCGTGTCGGTCCGAGTTGCTCTTCGAGGGCATGCGTCAATTGTTGGGCATGTATCCCCATCTGTTTTCTATCCTCAACCCCGAGTGAGCTCAGCACTGGTTGCGATAGAACGAGTAGATCAAGGTGTTGAGAAGCATATTGAGGATGAGCTGATCGACCTAGTTCGGATTGCTTTCAACCAACGTCGTAAAATGTTGCGGAAAAGTTTGAGGGGCCGAGTCGAAGAAAAGACCTTGGAAAGTGCAGGTATCCCTCCGACGTCTCGACCTGAAGAAGTTGAGCTAGATAGGTGGATAAAACTTGCCCGAGAATCGACGAAGATCTAACTGTGAAAATTGACCATCTCATATGTCCAGCTAAGTTGACGCTTTCATTAAGCGTGGAGGGTCGTCGTTCCGACGGCTACCACCTGATTGATGCTGAAATGGTGTCGGTCAATCTTTGTGATGAGATCTTTCTTAAAGACGGGTCGAAACTGACGATCCGATCATCAGATTCTGGTTTCGGTGTCCCGGTAGACAGGGACAACCTTGTTAATCGCGCACTGGATCTAGTGAGTCGCTCGGCAGATGTGGAGATTCGGAAAAGGATCCCGGCGGGCGCTGGACTTGGCGGCGGCTCCAGCAACGCAGCAGCAATTTTGCGGTGGGCAAACTTTAATGACCCCGTGGCCGCTAGTGCGCTAGGCGCCGATATTGCATTCTGTCTCAATGGAGGCAGAGCCCGTGTACAGGGAATCGGGGAGAAAATTCAACCACTGCCTTTTCGGGAACGTGACATCACTTTGCTCATTCCCCCCTTTGGGGTTTCAACCAAAGAGGTATATCAAACTTGGGACGAATTGGGTGGCCCGCGAGGTGACCATGGCAATGATCTAGAGGCCGCAGCACTTACCGTGGCTCCGGAGTTAACGGACTGGAGAGAAGCACTCACCGAAGCGACTGGAAAGCAAGCGCGTTTAGCGGGAAGTGGCGGTACGTGGTTTGTGGAGGGACGCCACGAAACCTTCGTTCACCGTGGTGTCGCTTCACTACACGTCAAGACCCTGCCTGAAAACAGCGCTCTCGACAAGAGCCAAATGAGTGACTGACCTAGCGAAAACTAGCTATTTGTTTCTGCGTTGATAGCGAGTGCGACGAAGCATTTTCTTGTGCTTCTTCTTACGCATGCGTTTACGACGCTTTTTAACAAGGGATCCCATGAAGAGATGCAGGGTAGCTGAACTGCGCCCAAGACCCAACGTGGCGAAGGATCACATTGTTAATGTAATCAGCCGATATTGCGCACTTCTCGTCGTTAAGCTATGGCTGTCGGCCCAGTGTCTTTGACACTTCGACGGTCGGGGATCGTTCAATTGGCAGGACATCGGGTTTTGATCCCGACAATGGAGGTTCGAGCCCTCCTCCCCGAACGGATTTCCTGGGACTCTTTTTATTGTGCGTTCCGCGAATAAAAATGTATTTCTTCGAAGTGAGCCAGCAGTCCACGGGGGGGCGCATGAGAGCAATTGTTTTAGCTGCTGGCGAGGGCTCACGAATGTTGTCGAACCTGCCTAAGCCTCTGCACCTAGTCGATGGCGTACCAATGACGACCCGTATGCTCAAGTCCCTCGAAGAACTTGAGCTCGGTGGCATTGTCGTAGTTGTTGGGAGCCAGGCAACGCTTGTCTCTGAAACCTTGGCCCAAATGGTACGTAACCCAGATGGGTTGAACTTCGTAGAACAAGCTGTCAGGCGTGGAACCGCTGATGCTGTTCGAATTGGGCTTCAGAGTCTCGGTGACCTCGAGTCGCCGGAACTGGTTTTTGATGTACTTGTGCTCCCTGGAGATATGCCGCTTCTTACTTCCAGGACTTTGACTGAGTTACAAAAGCACCACGAAAGATCGGGCTCAGCCGCCACGTTGTTAACAGCGGAGTTCGAAGATCCCTCGGGCTATGGCCGGATAGTAAGGGACCAAAACGGCGGAATTGAGCGGATCGTAGAACACGCTGACGCTGGACCCGGTGAGCTGAATCTTCGCGAAGTTAATACATCCGTCTACTGTTTTAATTCGTCTCTACTTACGCAAGCACTAGCCAAGGTCGAACGTTCTAACTCTCAAAACGAGTACTACCTAACTGACGTAGTTGAATTGCTGGTTCAGAGTGGTCACCTAGTAACAGGGGTGATTGTTGATGACCCTGACGAAGTACGTGGTGTGAACACGCAAGAGCAGTTGGCGGAATGTGAAAGACTGCTGCGAACACGGACAGACCTGAAGTAACGGGATAGTGCAGTTGCTTTGTGACCTAACCAGCAGTCTCCACTGCGCTGACGTCACGAATTCAAATAGCTAGCGCCTAGGAGTTAAGGCAGGAGAGTATTGCCAAATTCGAGTTCTTCTAGTTTTAGCGCTGGAAGACAAGGGCGCGTCCGCTACTGTCACAGGACCGTTCTACAGCTCTTGTCAGAGCAGGAGAAGCGATGGAACTAGTAACCAAAAAGCGTCTACATCTATTCACCGGTCGGGCTAACCCTGTTCTTGCTCAGGAAATAGCGCAACATTTGGGCATAGAACTAGGTGACCCTGGCTTGATCGATTTCGCCAATGGCGAGATTAAGTGTCGATTTGAGGAATCTGTCCGCGGTGGGGATGTGTTCATCATTCAGAGTCATGCAGCAACGGAAAATATGAGTGTGAATGATGCGGTCATGGAGCACCTGATAATGGTTGATGCTGCCCGACGAGCTTCAGCGAAACGCATAACTGCCGTTGCGCCATTTTACGGTTACGCCCGACAAGACAGAAAAGCTCAAGGCCGTGAACCTATAACTGCACGGTTGATCTCAGACCTTTTGAGACAAGCTGGCGCCGACCGTCTTGTCAGCATTGATCTTCACAGTGGCCAGATACAAGGATTTTTTGAAGGACCAGTTGATCACTTAACAGCTGCGCCGGTTCTGATCGAATATTTAGATGCTGTAATTCCCGATCGCTCTGTGATTGTCTCACCGGACACCGGCCGAGTTAAAGTCGCGGAACGATACGCGAAAAAGCTGGACTGCGAAGTAGCGACCATTTACAAGAGACGCTCGCTTAATACAGCCAACGAGGTGGAGGCACTGGGCGTGATGGGCGACGTCAACGGGCGAACTTGTGTGATCATTGATGACATGGTCGATACGGCCGGAACAATATGTGCGGCTGTCGATACGCTGATTGCACACGGTGCGGCCGATGTGCTGTGCGCTACGACACATGCCGTGTTTTCTGGTCCGGCAGTTGAACGGTTGGAGAGTTCAGCTCTGAGCAGAGTCATTGTCACTGATACGGTTCCCTTGCCAGTCTCGAAACAATTCGACAAACTAGAGGTGCTAAGCGCAGCAGGAATTCTTGCTGACGCTTTGGAATCAGTCTTCGAAGACACGTCGGTGTCAGAAATCTTTGATGGAGAAAACCATTCTTAGCTAATAACGTCTTGCTTTGTGTGAGTGATGAGTAGTGCTGGGCTCTACAATGGTCAACCCTTCAGGACCCTTAAGGAAAAGCGGTCCTTACTAGATTTATTTCCAGGAGTCACCAGCGATGTCGTCAGATCTGAAGCTTGAGGCTGAACGCGGCCGAGACCATGGCAGTCGATCATCTCGGCGTTTGCGACGCGCTGACAAGATCCCAGCAGTTGTTTACGGGCAAGGAACTGAGCCATTGTCCGTTACCTTAGATCGACCCAAGTTTCGAGCGGCCCTAAATGCCGCGGGCCCGAATGCCGTCATAACTCTTGATGTTGACGGCAGTGACTATCTCACCATTGTAAAGAATATGCAGCGTGATCCGATTGCGAATCGCGTTACCCACGTCGATTTCATGCTCATCGACATTGATCAGCGACTAGTGGTGGATGTCCCGATTGCGCTTGTTGGCGATGCTGTACTAGTGCGACAAGAGGGAGCCGTGGTTCAGCAACAGATGATGACCCTGACCGTTGAGGCGCCGGCGGGCAATATTCCTCAGGCCTTTGAGGCCGACATTTCCGAGATGTCTATCGAGAACCCCGTTCGTGTTTCTGACCTTGAGATGGGAAGTGGGGTTGTCGCACAAGTTGAGGATGATTCACTGATTGCTATCGGTCAACGCAGTCGTGCTGCGGTTGCGGCTGAAGACACAGGTGGGGATTCAGGCGAATTGGCCGACGGCGAGGCGCCGACCGAAACCGCTGCGGACGGCGGCGGAGACTCTGGCGAAGACGCTGGCGAAGATACCCAAGCTGACTAGCAGTGTCGGTGTTTCGCCGGGCTGCGGAACGCCGCGGTACCTCGGCTGATTGTTTAGTAGTAGGACTGGGTAATCCGGGTGAGAAGTACCTGGGTACGCGACACAACCTCGGCTATGAAGTAGTCGAGAAACTTGCCGGACACTTTTCAGCGTCGTTGGATATCTCGAAGTCAGATCGATCGCGTCTAGCTGCCATCCAGAATGCAGGTCAGCGAGTAATCTTGGCCTGCCCAACGACCTTTATGAATTTAAGCGGAGAAGCAGTAGCAGCTCTAATTCGTCGAAATGGTGTCAAAGACGTCGGACGCCTCATAGTGGTGCATGATGAACTTGACATAGAGCCGGGTCGAGTAAAGGTCAAACGAGGAGGATCCGCTGCCGGTCACAACGGTCTGAAATCCATTCGGCAGCACGTTGGTAGTGACGATTTCGTCCGTGTCCGAATAGGGGTCGGCAAACCACCCGACCCTCGAAATGGCCGCAACTGGGTTTTGAAGAGGCCGACGCAGGAAGACCGATTGAAACTGGATGTAGCGGTCAGCATCGGTGTCGAAGCAATCGAGATAATCGTTGCGGAGGGTGCCGACCAAGCGATGAACAAGATCAACGGTCTTCAGTCGTGATTTTAGAAGGCGCCTTGGCAGGGCTGCCGCACCATCTCTCCGAGGGCCAATTCCTACCGCAGCTACTTGGCCGGAAAAGCGCCGAAGTAGTAGTGGCGCAGGCTGCTCGAGCTTTTTTTATCGCTGGTGTTGCTGAGGTCAGCGCGCAGAAACCAATCGTCGTAGTGACGTCCACCGTAAGAGAAGCGGAAACTTTGTATGACGATCTCGAAATTTGGCTGGGTAAAGGTCGTGTCAAGTACTTCCCAGCATGGGAAACTTTGCCTTTCGAACGAATGAGTCCGGCAATCGAGACTATGGGAAACCGCCTCGAAATATTGCATGGGCTTCAAACCGGTAAAGATTGCGATGTTTTAGTGGCGCCCGTCCGCTCTCTTCTGCAGCGAATAAATCCAGAGGTCCGAAACATCGAACTTTTAGAATTGCGAAAAGGAGCGAGAGCTGACTTATCTGAACTTGCAACGTCTTTGGTAGCAAGTGGTTATCGCCGCGAGTTTCAAGTCGAACACAGAGGCGAATTCGCTGTCAGGGGCGGCATTCTAGACATTTTTCCCGCCACAAGATCCGTCCCGGTGAGAGTGGACCTGTGGGGAGATGAACTTGAACGACTGAGTGAATTCTCGGTTTCGGACCAGAGGTCGACGGTTGAGATTGACTCAGTGGCAATTTCTCCGGCTCGTGAGTTATGGCCAACGAGTCAAATACGAGAACGAGCTAGCCAGCTTCTTGCAGCGGAGCCTTGGGGTAGCGAACAGTGGGAACGGTTAGCATCCGGAGACTTTTTTGATGGGATGGAATCATGGCTCCCTTGGCTGATGGAGGAAGAATTGGTTCTGGGTGACCTGCTCCGATCAGACGCATTAGTGGTGCTGCTTGACCCCAAACGTTTGAAAGATCGTTCCTCGGAACTAATAGCTGAAGAGGAAGATTTAGCTCGAACACTTGCGACTACATGGAAGGCGCTAGATCGAGGCGGAAATCCCAGGGTCTTCCCGAAGCTACACGTGCCCTTTGATCGTGTACTGAGAGATTGCCAATCAAATGTCTGGACAGTTGCCGGTACCTCCTCCAACCCTTCTCACATTAGGTTTGAAACGCTGCCATGGGAGACAGCGGTTGGTGGTCCGGACCGCCTGCTCCAGCAAATCAGAGACCTCTCACAGCAGCCCGGAATGCGAATGGTGGTGGCTGCTAGCGGTCAGGGCTCGGCCCAACGAATGGCCGAGACGCTGCGCCTCGAAAATATCGAATTAGCGGTACACGAGAGTGGTTCCTATAGAGGACAAGTCGGCGGTCACGTGGTTGCAGCCCCGATCGAAGAGGGTTTTATAGCACCGAATCTCTCGATAGCTGTTCTGACTGAAAGGGATATAACAGGTAGACGCCGAACCCATAGACCACCTCGAACAGTTCAAGGTGCCCAGCGGACCTTCGAAGATTTACAAACAGGAGACTATGTCGTTCATCACCACCACGGTGTTGCTCGGTACCTAGGGATGGAACACAGAACTTTGATGGGTTCTGAAAGGGACTACTTAGTTTTAGATTTTAAAGGCACGGACAAGTTGTATCTCCCGAGTGATCAGATTGAGCTGATCCGGCCTTATATAGGTGGAGAGGCCCCGGCCTTAAGTCGCATGGGCGGAACTGAATTCGCGAAACAAAAAGATCGTGTCCGGTCTGCGGTCGCTGAAATTGCGCAGGAATTAGTGGTCCTTTATCAATCGAGACTTCACAGTGCCGGCCATTCGTTTCCGGCAGACACACCATGGATGAGGGAACTCTCTGATTCTTTTTCCTTTGAAGAAACGCCGGACCAACTAAGCGCCATCCATGATGTGTTATCTGACATGGAATCTCCGCACCCGATGGATCGCTTGATATGCGGCGACGTGGGATTCGGGAAAACGGAAGTAGCTATGCGAGCTGCATTTAGCGCTATCGGTGAAGGCATGCAGGTAGCAGTTTTGGTGCCGACCACCCTTCTGGCACAACAACACCACCAAACTTTTGAAGAAAGATTCTCGGCCCATCCTGTTCGGGTTGAAGCCTTAAGCAGGTTCCTTACTGCTTCTCAACAAAAAAAGGTAGTCGCTGAAGTTAAGGACGGAAGTGTCGATGTGTTGATTGGAACTCATCGAATGCTTTCAGAAGATATGGAATTCAAAAACCTTGGACTCTTGGTTGTTGACGAAGAACAGCGATTTGGGGTTGTGCATAAGGAAGCAATTAAGAGATTTAAAACTAACGTCGACGTATTGACTTTAAGTGCTACTCCGATTCCGCGTACTCTCGAAATGAGTCTCACCGGTATAAGAGACCTTTCTTTGTTGCAGACAGCACCTGCTGAGAGGCTCCCCATCTTGACTCACGTTGGTGAGTATGACGAGCAAGCCGTGGCTGAGGCGATTCGGCGCGAGCTTCTTCGCGAAGGCCAAGTATTTTTTGTTCATAACAGAGTTGAAGATATTTCTGAAGTGGCTGCACGGCTGCGGGAGATGGTCCCAGAAGCGCGTATCGGTGTAGCGCACGGTCAGATGGACGAAGGTTCCCTTGAGCAAGTCGTCATAGACTTTTGGGAAAGGACATACGACGTGCTCGTATGTACGACAATCATTGAATCAGGAATAGATATGCCAAGCGTCAACACACTTGTTGTCGACCGAGCTGATTTGATGGGACTGGGTCAGTTGCATCAGCTTCGCGGCCGAGTTGGACGATCTGGACAGCGAGGCTATGCGTACTTATTTTTTCCACCGAATCGTGTCTTGACGGAAAAAGCTTTTGAAAGATTAAAAACAATCGGCGAATCAACCCAACTCGGTTCGGGGTTTCGAATTGCTATGCGAGACCTTGAGATTCGAGGTGCCGGAAATTTACTAGGGGGCGCCCAATCTGGTCATATAGCTGCCGTCGGGTATGACCTTTACTGCGAGATGGTTACTGAAGCAGTCAGCGAGTTAAAAGGTGAAACCCCTCAAAAAACTCCTGAAATAAATATTGATCTGCCTATCGAAGCCTACTTACCAGCTAATTATGTGGAAGCGGAAGAGCAACGTCTCGAGGCTTATCGGAGACTTGCAAATGTAACCGAACTAGTAGAAGTGGCAGATATAGAAGCAGAGTGGGTCGACAGGTATGGACCGGTCCCCACCTCAGCGCAGACACTTCTGCACATAGCGTTGCTCAGATCTGAATGTATTCGTCTCGAAGTAACCGACATAAGCGTGTCAAATCGTAACCGCATCAGGGTTTCCCCTATAGAGCTGAGTCAAAGTGAACAGGTTCGTTTTCGTCGGCTAACCAACGAGGGGATATACAACGGTGGTACTTACAAAGAGGACTTATATGAGGTCACAATTCATACTGGTTCAGTGAGTTCGATGCTGCCTGGACAGATCTATTCGTTCCTTAGTGAACTCCGACCCGCCAAATAGGACGTTCAACCCGTACCATTTCGAGCGTGGTAGTTAATAGTCGTAAGAAAATAGACGTTAGATCCCTTCTTTGCTTTTTTATGGTTCTCATAGCAGTGCCTGGCTGTGGAGATAGCTCTGACTCGTTGAATAGGTCAGACCGCGATGAAATTTTTGATCGCATTGACCAAGACGGAGATGGAGTCGCGCTAAGGAGCGAATACGAAATGGCAGTTTCGCTGGCGGACCGAACCCAGATTGTGGCGTCTTACCCGGGGGGAGCTTTAAGCATCGAAGCTGTTATGCGAAGTCTTGCGGAGTCGCCTCCGAGTCGCCTTGTTGATCCTGAAAATCCGACAAATGAGATGTTTCTTGCACGTTTAACCTCGATGTTGAGACTTCGCTTAGCGGCTGTGGTGATTAACGGTGCTGGATTTGCTATCGACTTCGACGTAGACGATGAAAGTTTGAACGCTCAGGTCCAAGAACATATTCTCGGCGAGTTTGAAGCTTGGGCGCAGCAGCAAGCGCTTAAATCTGATCCACGCTTAGAGAAGTTCGCTACCCCACATTGCATCACCCTTATTGCTACAGAAACCGAAACCGAGGCGAAGATAGCTCGAGATCGAATAGAAGCAGGAGAATCTGCTCAGGTAGTGGCTTCAGAAGTAAACGCACAAGGAGCGAAGCGTTGGCCGAACGGTGATGTTGGTTGTGCGGATTTACTGACATGGGCCAACACCTTTGGAGAGGGTGCAGCGCCCCTCGGGGAAATGGAGGCTGGGGAAGTATCTGAAATCGTTTCAATGCCGTCAGACTTCAGTGCCACAGGCCGGTTGTGGCTGATCTTTAATGTGAGAGAACTAAAAATCGAAGATGCTGACCCGAAACTGCTTGGCCCGTTTGCCCAAGGAGTCCTCGCAGACCTAGTCGTTGAATATGCCGTAATGGTTGAGCCGTCAGTTGGGGTCTGGGATCCTGCTGGGCTTTCTGTCGTCGCAAGTCAGTAGTTCTGCGTTGCCAAAGATTATTGTTGGAGGGCTGGGCCCCGGAAACGCAGAACTCATGTCTGATGCAGTCCTCGAACTAGCTAAGACTCACCATACGTTTCTGCGAACTCGGCAACATCCGTGTGCTGATGTATTCCATCAGTTGGAGTCGTTTGACCACTTGTATGAATCAGCGCTGGATGTAGCAGACGTCTACGAGGAGATAGTTGAGCTACTGGTACGAGAATCATTAGAGCGAGGAGCTGTTGGCTATCTAGTACCAGGTTCCCCCTTGATCGCAGAGCGGACGGTGGACCTTCTCCGAGAACGTGAAGAGGTAAGCATCGAGATACTTGTAGGAGTTTCGTTTTTGGATTTGGCTTGGGAGAGACTTCAGGTCGATCCAATAGCGCAGCGGGTTACTATCGTCGATGGCCAAAGATTTGAGACTGAAGTCGCTGGACTAAGTGGCCCAGTATTAGTGGCTCAATGCGATAACCGATTTACTTTATCTGACATCAAGCTTTCGGTTGATGTTGAGGAACTTCCGAAAGTAACAGTGCTTCAGCGACTAGGGCTTGAAGATGAACTTGTCTTCGAAGTCGAGTGGGAAGATTTGGATCGAGAAATTGAGCCGGACCACCTCACTTCGCTTTGGATTCCGGAATTACCTCTCACAGACGTAGCTCAGTCAGTGGTTGGCTTGCACACGCTCGTTCGTCGATTACGGTCAGAATGCCCATGGGATAGGGATCAAACCCATGCGAGTCTGATACCTGGTCTTTTGGAAGAAGCTAATGAGGTAGTTGGAGCAATTGAGGCGACCGAAAGGGGTAACGGCTCTTTCGGAGACGTAGTTGAAGAGCTAGGTGATCTGTTGTTTCACATCATGATTCAGAGTGCAATTGGAGAGGAAGAAGAAAGATTTGACTTAGCGGATGTGGCACGTGGTATCAGGAACAAGATGATTCGCCGCCACCCGCATATTTTTGAGAGGGAGCCTGGTGCGCCCATGCCAACTAAGGAAGAATTGGTTCAGCAATGGAAAGCGATCAAAGCCGCTGAGCGAGCAGGGATAAGGCCGAACAGCCTCTAAGGAAGCAACCTGCTGCGTTGCAGATGAAGATCTTCTAGGTCAATAAAGACTGGGGTTTGAAGGCCTCTATTGTGCTAACTCGCAGCTACGATCGATCATGATCCCCTAGCTGCCAATAGGCGCGGAAACTTGCTTGGAGAAGTTCCATGAGCAGAATTGTGAATGTGTCGGGTCGAGAGGTCATTGACTCTCGTGGAAACCCCACAGTCGAAGCTGAAGTTTCTTTGGAAAGTGGAGCTTGTGGCCGAGCTCAAGTTCCGTCTGGGGCATCGACTGGTCAGTTCGAAGCAGTCGAAATGCGTGATGGAGGTCAACGATTCGCGGGTAAGGGGGTTTTGAGCGCAGTAGGGCATGTGAATCAGGAGATTCTCGAGGCGCTTGTAGGGATTGATGCTTTGGATCAGCGCGTTGTCGACGCGAAAATGATCGATATAGATGGCACGCAGAACAAGAGCCGATTGGGGGCTAATGCCATCCTAGGTGTGTCCCTGGCTACAGCTCATGCCGCTGCAGCTGAAACTGAGACTCCGTTATACCGCTATTTGGGTGGCGCGAATGCCCATGTCCTTCCCGTTCCGATGATGAACGTCATAAATGGCGGTGAACATGCAGATAACAATGTTGATCTTCAAGAATTCATGATTATGCCAGTTGGAGCGGCATCTTTTTCCGAAGCTCTACGTTGGGGAATTGAGACCTACCACGTTCTGAAATCGGTGCTTAGAGAACGCGGCCTGTCAACGGCAATCGGCGATGAAGGTGGCTTTGCTCCGAACTTAGAGAGTAATGAAGAGGCCCTCGCTTTGTTGGTCGAAGCGATTGACCGGGCAGGATTTAGACCCGGTGAAGAAATAGCTTTGACTATTGATGCGGCCGCTACTGAATTTTATAGCGACGGTCAGTATCAACTAGTAGGCGAAGGTCGAAGTCTTGAGTCGGATGCGTTTGCTGAGTACTTAGCTGATCTTTGCAGTCGATATCCCATTGTTTCTATAGAAGATGGAATGGACGAGGAAGACTTTGAAGGTTGGTCGGTGCTCACGGAAAGAATTGGCAAAAAAATTCAATTGGTGGGTGATGACTTGTTCGTTACTAACAGCCAACGCCTTAAGGACGGTGTTGACAGGGGAATTGCGAATTCAATCCTGGTGAAAGTCAATCAAATAGGCACCCTTACTGAAACTTTAGAAACGGTTCAGCTAGCGACTGCTAGCGGGTACACAAGTGTGATGTCCCATCGTTCTGGGGAGACAGAAGACACGACTATCGCTGATTTGTCGGTGGCTACCAATTGCGGGCAAATTAAAACTGGGGCGCCGGCGCGCTCGGACCGGGTCGCCAAATATAACCAATTGCTTCGGATTGAGGAAGAGCTAGGTGAAGCTGCTGCATATCTAGGCAAGGACGCACTAGCGCTTGACTGACTCGCTTAATAAGTCCGATTCGAGTGCCTTTGGTAAGAGGGGTCGATTTAGTAAATCCTTGCCAGGGGGCCTCATATTGGCGGTGAGGAAGTTCCGTCTCGGTCGGTTTGGACGAAGGGCCCTTACGGTAGTTGTGCTCGCCGCGGCCGTGGCGCTGATCGCAGCTACTTTGCTTCCTCTTGGGCAGTACTGGGACCAGGGAACGAGTATTCAGCAGGCGAAACAGGAGTTAGCAGAACTCGAAGAGCGACGTTCGGATCTTGAATACCGGCTTGAAAGAGCGGGAGACGCAAAGGTTATTGAGCGTGAAGCACGAAAACAGATGTCGCTTGTGCGCCCAGGTGATGAACTCTTCCGAGTGGTGGTACCAAGCGATGTCGTAGACCTCCCGAAAGCTTGGTACCTGCCCGGAGTTGAGTATTTAATTACAGGTCAATCTAAATAACAGTGTCTGCGCTTTATAGGTCTGTCATGACCCGAAAAGCGCGCTCAACGACGACGGCTTTGTGCTTGTCGGGGTCGACGCCACGTTGTTCGAGGGAAAGTCTGATTATTCCTACTGCCCCGGCAGCCCGCATTCTGTCCTCAACCGAGGGGTCAGGGCCGACCAAATAAGCGTAGAAATCTCTGGCTTGAGATCTGAGTCGTTGCCCGATGGGGCTGTGCTGGATCGCGGCGTCGTTCCAAACCAAGCGAAAGACTTGGATATCGTCGGCGAGGAGGTCGTAATACTGGTTTAGGGCTTCTCGCATCGACTCGATGCTTTGGTCAAAGGCGCTAATCCGTTGGAGCAACTCGTCACTGCTGTCGTGAAGCTGCGCAGCTAGCCCCTCAAGAACATCATTTTTGGAAGCAAAGTGGTAATAGAGGGCGGCAGGGGTGATGTTTAGGCTTGAGGTCAACTGTCGGATTGAGGTCCCGTCGTAGCCATGTTCCGCAAATAATTCACGGGCGTTTTCCAAAATTTGGCTTTTTGTATTGGCTCTATTTTGGGTCTCTGTTTCCAACGCCGGCATGGTTAGAAACTTATCTAATTATGATTCGAAATAGATGTTCATACCCTAGAAAATAGGCGAAAAATCATAAATAAATCGCTTCTTGCAATGTCTCGTTTTCGTCAGGAAGACTCGTGAAGAGTATTGAGAAGGCAATGTCATATGGAAATGAAACAAATAAGTGGGTGATTCGGTGAGGCACTAAGGCCCCGAATAGGGCATGATTAAGGCCGACCTTGGGGTCGCCCTACTGTTGGAGGAAGGGAACAACTGTGGAAATCAGCGTCGCCGTAAATGGAACGGGTCGTGTAAGCGAGGTCGAGCCCAGAACTTTGCTCGTCTATTACCTGCGCGATGAACTTGGACTTACTGGTACCAATGTGGGGTGCGACACGTCTTCGTGTGGCGCGTGCACAGTGCATCTGAATGGTGAATCAGTTAAGTCATGCACGATGTTGGCTGTTCAGGCCGATGGTCAGGAAGTCACCACTATTGAGGGTCTCGCGCCTTCTTCTGACGAGCTCCACCCCATGCAGGAAAGCTTCCAAAATAATCATGGTTTGCAATGTGGATACTGCACTCCGGGGATGGTGATGGCCGCATGCTCTCTGCTTCAGGAAAATGCAGCCCCCACCGAGCAGGAAGTTCGAGAAGGCCTCGAAGGAAACCTCTGCAGATGTACCGGGTACCACAACATCGTTAAAGCAGTTTTGGCCTGCAGTGGCCAAGACGTGAGTTGAAGGGGCAAATAAATGATTCCAGCTGCCTTTGACTATCAACGAGCTAACTCTGCAGAAGAAGCGATTGCTTTGATCGTCGAACACGGAGACGAAGCGAAACTGCTTGCGGGAGGTCACTCGCTCATACCAATGATGAAGTTGCGACTAGCTGTGCCGAGTGTTCTCGTTGACATAGCCGGCGTCGAAGACCTTAGTTACATCAAAGATTGCGGAGACCACTTAGCGATCGGAGCTTTAACAAAACATCGCATGCTTGAGACAAGCGAGCTCTTACTAGCGGAATGTCCCTTACTCGCACACGTAGCGAGCAAGGTTGGAGACCCACAAGTGCGACATCGAGGGACTATGGGTGGATCGCTTGCCCATTCTGACCCGGCATCAGATCTACCTGCCGCTGTTCTGGCTTTAGGAGGCTCACTCATCGCCGAGGGGCCCGGCGGGCAACGCGAGATTGCGGTAGCAGATTTCTTCACTGGTTATTTTGAGTCGTCGTTAGCTGAGGACGAAATGTTGACCGAGGTAAGAGTCCCGAAAGCTCCTGGAGCCTCCTGGAACTACCAGAAGTTCAACAGGCGTGCGCAGGACTGGGCGATCGTGGGAGTCGCAGCAGTCGAAGTCGGCGGAGCCACGCAAGTTTCGTTGGTCAATATGGGGTCAACGCCCCTTCGAGCTGAAGCTGTTGAGTCAGCTTTAGCGGGAGGTGCCTCGGCAGCAGAAGCTGCTGAAGTAGCGGCAGAAGGAACTGATGCTCCGACTGACCTAAATGCGTCCCCTGAATATCGAGATCACTTAGCTCGTGTTCTCACCAAGAGGGCCTTGGAGGCCAGCGGTATCTCGTAAGACCATAGGTCCGGCTTAATTCGCCACTAGGGGTTTGGGAATCGAATCTGGCGGGCGAAGAAATGCTGTTAGTCCAGAAGCCCTGAGGCTTGGCCGCCGTCAATCAGTAGTCCGGTGCCGGTAATAAATTTGGCCTGCTCAGAACAAAGAAAAGCTACGGCTGCACCGAAGTCATCGGGATCGCCTGTTATCCGAGCGGGAACAGTTGACGCAGCGGTCTCTTTGTCAGGAACGATCTTGGCGACGCGATCTGTCCAATGTGTTCCTGGTTGTGCTGAATTGATAGTAACCCCGTCGGCGGCTACCTCACGAGCAGTGATCTTTAAGAAACTCGTGAGTCCTGCTCGAGCAACCGAACTAGCCATCAGGTATTCGATTGGTTGTTTGACTCCGACGCTGGTGATCGCACACACTCGGCCCCAGCCTCGTTGGCGCATCTCAGGAATAGCTACACGACACATTTCGATCATTGCTCGACAGTTCATATCGAAGGCCGCTTGGTAAGAGTCCAGATCAGTATTTTCAAAGGTGCCCGGCGGAGGACCCCCTGCGTTAGTGACCAAGATATCCAAATGACCCAGTTCAGCTAACGCCTGCTGGACAAAGGATCCCCCTGACTCCGGTTTTGAGAGATCTGCCTCGATGCAAACGACGTCTCCGTCTATAGCCGCAGCAGCCTCGTGAAGTTTCGTGACATCGCGACCACATATAGCGAGCCGAACACCTTCGGCCGCAAGAGCTTTGGCTGTTCCTAACCCCAGACCTGCTGAACCTGCTGCTACGGCTGCGGTTCTTCCACTGATACCTAGATCCATTTTGAAAAATCCCTTCGAATGCTACGCGGCAACATATCCGGAAACTGGGTTGCTTTGCTGAATGAAGGCCCAGTTAGGGCTAATTCAATTATTGCCCGTATTCTGATTAGAGCATGTTTAACATTCCTAGCTCCCCTTCGGAAGTGTCGTCAGCTTTGGCCGACCACAACTATTTGAGTGATAAGGGTCTCGCCACGGTTGTGTTCTTGGCCATCACCATGCAGCGACCCCTTTTCCTTGAAGGCGATGCTGGGGTCGGCAAGACCGAATTAGCAAAGGTTCTAGCTACATGGACTGGTGGCGAATTGATACGCCTGCAGTGTTATGAGGGCATCGACGCTTCGCAAGCCCTGTACGAATGGGATTACACACGACAACTCCTCCACCTGAGAGCGGCTGAGGCAGCCGGTAGAGCGGCGCAAGACACTCAGATGATTGAAGACGAACTTTATTCGGAACGGTTCCTCATCCGAAGACCTTTGCTCCGTGCAATTGATTATGGCGAGGATATTCAGCCAGTCTTGTTGATAGATGAAGTGGACCGAGCGGACGACGAATTTGAGGCCTTCTTGCTTGAAGTCCTGTCGGATCATGCTGTGACTATTCCGGAGTTGGGGACCTTTGGCGGTCAAAAGCCTCCTCTCGTGGTAGTGACGTCAAATCGCACGCGAGATGTTCATGATGCTTTAAAGCGCCGGTGCCTGTATCACTGGCTTAATCACCCCGACCTCGAAAGAGAAATTAAAATTATTCAACTTAAAGCGCCTGAGGTGGATACCAAATTGGCTCGACAAGTTGCGTTGGCGGTTGATGTCATGCGGGGTATGGGCTTGTACAAACCACCAGGAGTAGCGGAGACAATTGATTGGTCAACGGCGCTAGGCAAATTAGGAGAGTCCGTTCTTAGTGAAGAGACAATCAAAGCGACTCTCGGCACTGTCCTGAAGTACCGAGAAGATCAGGATCGTGTTTCGGAACAGGGTATTGAGATGATAATGGCCGCCGCTGCATATGAATGAAGCCGTCACGATGAGTCTGGAAAGTAGCCCAACGAGAATAGGGGTTGCCTTCTGCCAAATTCTTCGCGGGTTAGGGATCCGGATTCCAGTTAGCCAAGCGTCCTTGTTTCTTGAGGCCCTTGGGCAGGTGGGATTGGAAGATCGAGATGCCGTCTATTGGGCAGGAAGGTCGACTTTGGTTTCTGACCCTGAAGAAATAGTTGACTTTGATCGGGCCTTTGCAGTGTTTTGGGAGCGGAAACGTTCATCAAGTATCAATGTTGAGTTACCACCAGTTTCGGTGTCGGTTTCTACTGATGGAGCAGAGGACAGCGAAGATGTTCCGGATGACCATACGGCCTCGACGGGACCTACGATCCAAGTTCGATATAGCGCTCTAGAAACGCTTAAAGACAAAGACTTTGCGGACTGTAGTGATCAAGAGATCAACGAGTTGCAAAGATTAATAGCTGGTTTGCGATTTGCATCAACTACGCGACCATCGCGAAGACGCCTGCCATCGAAACATCAGACAGGTAGTCCTGATATGCGTCGAACTCTGCGATCCGCCTTGGCTATGGGCGGTGAGCCTGTGCACAGAAAGTATGTAAGAAAAGACCGCCGCCCCCGACGACTAGTTTTGCTGATTGATGTTTCAGGTTCCATGGAACCGTATGCCCGAGCGCTCATAAGATTCGCGCATGCAACGGTGGTAGGGAGAACTCGTGTAGAGGCGTTCGCCATTGGTACTCGGCTAACTCGTATTACTCGTGAACTGTCATCCAGGGATCCTGATGCTGCTCTTCGCTCTGCATCTGGTGCTGTCACAGATTGGTCTGGAGGGACTCGCCTTGGTGCGACGTTGAAAGAATTTAATGAATTGTGGGGCTTAAGGGGAATGGCGCGTGGGGCAATAGTGGTGCTGCTTTCGGATGGCTGGGACAGAGGCGCGCCGGAGGTGCTCGCTGAACAAATGGAGCGGCTTCATCGAGTGAGCTATCGACAGGTATGGGTGAACCCGCTGAAGCACACACCCGGCTATGCGCCGTTGGCTCGTGGAATGGCGGCAGCGTTGCCACACACCGACGAGTTCATTGAAGGTCACTCTTTTGGATCACTGCAGCGACTAGCTGAGGCTGTCTCAGCATAAAGATGGGAGTATGTAAGCATGGATGAGATTTTTGACGATATAGAAAGATGGTTTGCATCTGGGGAAAAAGTCGCAATTGCTCGGGTGGTGGATATCGAGGGCAGTGGACCCCGTGACCCGGGCGCTGCCATGGCGGTTAACGCGCGAGGTGAGGTTGCCGGCTCTGTATCTGGAGGCTGCGTCGAAGGAGCGGTAGTAGGCGAAGCCATTGAGCTTTTGGAAGGACGGAGAAAGGCTGGAATTACTTCCTTTGGTTATAGCGACGATGAGGCGTTCGCCGTAGGTCTAACGTGCGGTGGAACGATCCATTTGTTCATTGAGGAGCTTGATTGGTGACTTCGATCTATGAGCGGTTTCGGGATTTGATTCGTTCGGAAGTACCGGTTGCCCTAGCCACGTTGATTGAGGGCCGAGACGTCGGAGCCAAACTACTAATTGAGGAGTCGGGGGCGTCCCTTGGCAGTCTTGGCGGAGAGGCTTTAGATCGCGTAGTTAGTCGGGACGCAATAGCGATGCTTGAAGCTGGTGTAAGCCAAGTTCGGCACTATGGACCTGAGGGGGAAGCACGTCAACAAGACCTCAGTGTTTTTATTGAATGTCATGCGAGGCGACCCCATCTAGTCATTTTTGGAGCAGTTGATTTCACCAGAGCTCTGGCTAGCCAAGGAAAACTTCTGGGGTTTCGAGTCACAGTTTGTGATGCGCGAGAGGTTTTCGCCACGCGTCGGCGTTTTCCTATGGCCGATGAGGTACTCGTGGACTGGCCGGATCGCTTACTCGAGCGAATTGGCAGTGACTTAGGCCCCCGAGATGCGGTGTGTGTGTTGACTCACGACGCCAAGTTTGACGTCCCGGCGATTGTCGGAGCTTTGCCTACAAGAGTTGGCTACCTCGGAGCAATGGGCTCTAGGCAAACACACCAAAGGCGGGTTGAACGATTACTTGAAGAAGGAGTAACGCCTTCAGAACTCGATCGAGTTCGTTCGCCGATTGGCCTGGATATCGGTGGGAGAACACCTGAAGAAACAGCCGTCTCTATTGTGGCGGAGATCATTGCTTTACGGACAGGCCGTTCGGCTCCGAGCCTTAGCGAAGGTAAGGGTTCAATTCACTAAGTCAACTCGCTCATTGCCCGCTAGTTTTTGGGGTATGGATTTCTCCTCATCAGAAGATCACGATGCTATTCGTGAAGGTGTCCGACGTGTTTGCGCTCAGTTCCCCGATGAATATTGGCGGGAGAAAGACGAAGAACACGAGTTTCCCTGGGACTTTTACCAAGCTATGGCCGATGGAGGTTGGATCGGCATAGCCATCCCCGAAGAGTTCGGCGGTGGGGGTCAAGGTATTACAGAAGCCTCGATCGTTCTTGAAGAAGTCGCCGCCAGTGGCGCTGCCATGAATGGGTGCTCAGCTATTCATTTGTCGATGTTTGGTATGGAGCCAGTCAGAAAGTACGGATCCCCCGAAATCGCCAATGAAATTCTTCCGAAAGTTGCAGACGGCTCGTTGCACGCTGCCTTTGGAGTCACTGAACCCGATGCCGGAACCGATACCACCTCAATCAGAACGCGGGCAGAACGAGATGGTGACGAATATGTCATTACTGGCGCGAAGGTATGGACTACTAAGGCCCCGTACTGCGATGTCTGTCTTCTCTTGGTGAGAACCACTCCAAAAGAACTATGTGACGGGCCGACTCAAGGTATGACGCTACTTCTGGTCGATTTAGACGACCCCGCTGTAGATATAACACCTATCCCGAAAGTTGGCCGTAACGCTGTGGTCTCTTGCGAAGTTCGGTACGACGGCCTTCGGGTGCCTGTGAGTCGGCGAATTGGAGAAGAAGGAGAGGGTTTTCGTTACATCTTGGATGGCTTGAATCCTGAACGAATCCTTATCTCGGGTGAAGCACTTGGGATCGGACGTGCTGCTCTGAACAAAGCGGTCGACTATGCGAACGGACGAGTGATTTTTGGCCGTCCGATAGGCCAAAATCAGGGTCTAGCATTCCCGCTCGCTGATAGTCATGCTCGGCTTCACGCTGCTGAGTTAGTCATCAGAGATGCCTCGTGGCGATACGATAACGGGCTTGATTGTGGGGCTCAGGCAAACCTCGCAAAATACTTAGCCTCTGAGGCAGCGTTCGAATGTGCTGATAGAGCGATGCAAACGCATGGAGGCTTTGGTTACGCAAAAGAGTATGACGTTGAGCGGTATTGGCGTGAAAGCCGTCTGATGAAAATCGCTCCCGTCAGCCAAGAGATGGTTCTGAACTATGTTTCGAACAAAGTTCTTGGCTTACCGAGGTCTTACTAAAATTGTGAAAGTTGCTGGAGCGTTGTTAGCTGCAGGAAGTGGCTCACGTTTTTTAGGCACAACCCACAAGCTTCTTGCCGAAATAGATGGTGAACCGGTTGTGGCTCACGCTGCTCGCTCAATGATGAGTGCCGATCTAGACGGCCACCTTTTGGTTTCCGGAGCCATTAATTTGGGCGCTGCTCTTAAAGATTTTTCAGGGCTAACCGTTGTCGAGAATCCCGATTTTCGACAGGGCATCGCGACTTCGCTCAGCGTTGCAGTTGACTGGGGAAACTCTAGGGAATTTGACGTGCTGATAGTTGGCTTGGCTGACCAGCCTGGAGTTTCGACCACAAGTTGGGAACGGCTTAGCAATAGCAGTTCACCTATTGCGGTAGCTAACTATGATGGTGGTCCTGGAAATCCAGTGCGTCTTGAAAGATCTGTATGGCCGTTGCTTCCGCGAACAGGCGATGAGGGAGCTCGGGTTTTGTTACGTACGAGGCCGGAACTAGTTGAGCAGGTAGCCTGCGAAGGCTCTCCGGATGACATAGATACTGTGGAGGATCTCAGCCAATGGAGTTGAAAAATGAGTTCCGGGTCGGTGTTCCTATAGATCAAGCTTGGCGCACATTGACCGATGTTGAATATATTGCGCCCTGCATGCCGGGCGCTCAATTGACAGAAATCGACGGAGAAGAATTTAAAGGGCAGGTGAAGGTGAAGGTTGGGCCGATCACGGCTCAATATAAAGGCACTGCAAAGTTTAAAGAGAAAGATGAAGGTCAGTACCGATTGGTGCTTGACGCAACTGGACGCGATACTCGCGGAGCCGGAAACGCTGCCGCCGAAGTCACCGCCGAAATGACTGATGACGGCGACGGGACGAAAATCGTTATAACTACTGATCTAAAAGTCACAGGGAAAGTCGCACAGTTTGGTCGCGGCGTAATGGCTGACGTTTCAGAAAAGCTGATTGGTCAGTTTGTCGAAAGTCTTGAAGAAAAACTTGTTGAATCAAGTGAGCGCGAAACTGAAACTGCATCTGAGGTAGATGACTCAACTGCTCATGAGGATTCTAGTGAAGACAGCTCTGGCCCGCGAAAGATCGATATGCCCGAACCGGAGCCGGTCGACCTTCTTGATACGGCCGGCGCCCCGCTGTTTAAGCGATTCGGCCCGTTGGCTCTTGTGGCTTTGGTGCTGGTACTTCTTCGTCGCCGTAGGCGTTAATAGCGAAGTTGAGAGTTCATGGTAATTGATGCGGCGAAGGTTGCTTCGATTGTCCCCCCGTCGCCCGTTGATGTGGAAAAGGTTGCAAAGTTGCTTGGGCGACGGCCTGGAGTCGATTTTGAAATAGTAGTTGTTGATAGCCATGGAGAGCCCGTCGTGATTCGTAACGGACCAATCATGGAAAGTGGACGTCCTATGCCGACTCGCTATTGGCTGGTGGGTAAAGAATTATCGCGTCGCGTTGCACGCTTGGAGGGAGAAGGAGGAGTTCGAGCGGCGGAGCAAGCCGTCGACGCGGCAGAATTAGCGGCTGCACATGAGCGTTACGCCGCTGAGAGGGACTCCCTTATTTCGTCAGAATATTTGGGTCCGCGTCCTAGAGGTGGGGTCGGTGGTACGCGGCGGGGAGTTAAGTGCTTGCATACTCACTTAGCGCATTACCTAGCGGCCGGTAGCGACCCCGTTGGTCAATGGGTGGTAGCTCAGTTAGAGGCGACCGATGTTGTCTGAGAGACGGCCAGTGGCGATTTTGGATTTCGGCACCAATACAACCCGTCTGCTGATTTCTGATGGCGGCGCACTCGACGTGCGAGATCATCGAATTACCGGAATAGGTCGCGGACTAGGTCGAACAGGGCGGCTAAATGAGATGGGCATAGAGAGGGCCGTTGAAGCCGTTAGCGATTTTAATTCATTCATTGAAGACAACGAGGTGAAGCAAATTAGAGCAGTTGCTACGAGCGCCGCCCGAGATGCCTCAAATCGGGAAGCGCTCTTCGGACCGGTCTCCCAAATTTTAGGTCATCAAGTTGAACTCTTGTCGGGTGAAGAAGAAGCAAGGTACGGCTTTTTAGGCGCAACCAAGGGTTTAGCGCCCGATGGCGCTCCTTTCTTAGTCCTCGATATTGGAGGCGGCTCCACTGAATTCGCTTACGGCACCGATTCCGCTGAAATGTACCGGTCAGTGGATATGGGGTCTGTGCGCTTCACGGAACAGTTCCTCCTGTCGGACCCCCCGAAACCCGAAGAGCTGAGTGGGGCTATCCAAGTAGCTCGTTTGCACTTGGACGACATTGACAGAGAGCAAGCGCTTATGGGGAGAGCAAAATCTTTAGTCGGGATCGCCGGCACGATTACGACCATAGCTGCGATCGAAATCGGCTTAGAGCCCTATGACCGGCTTGCTATTGATGGCTTTACCTTGACCCGAAAAGCTGCGGAAGATGTTTTTAGGACTTTGGCAACCGAGTCGGTCGAGCAACGGAAACATAACCCGGGCTTAGAGGCTGAGCGAGCGGATGTCATCGTCGCTGGCTGCTGCATTTTGGTAGCTGTTATGCGGCATTGGGACCTAGATGAATGTCTTGTTCGTGAGTTCGACCTTCTGGACGGTCTAGCTGCCGAACTTCTGGAGCTTGGGTAGCTGTGAGTTAAGCAGGCTAGTGTTCCGAGTGTGAACGATTTGCACACCCCGCGATTGCTGTTACGAGGCTTGCGACCTAATGATTTTGCGCAATGGGGTGAGGTGCGAAGAAGATGCGCGGATTGGTTGACGAAATGGGAACCCGAATCAGTTCCTGGTGCTCCCGATCCAACTCGAGATCCAGCAGCTTTCGCGGCACGGTGCAATGCGCGCGACAGAGAACGCCAGTTGGGTACTGGGTTTGCCTGGTCTATGTGGCACCGTGGACATTTTTGTGGAGAAATTAATGTCAACAACGTTGCGCGGGGAGCGTTCCAAAGCGGTCACGTGGGGTACTGGGTCGATGAACGTTGGGCTGGGCATGGTTTTGTGCCAGAGGCGTTGGTGGCGGTCTTTGGGCATGCGTTCGATAGGGCGGGATTGCATCGTCTTGAAATATCCATTATTCCAAGGAATGCATCTAGCCTTCGGGTGGTCGAGAAGCTCGGAGTCCGGCAGGAAGGTCTTGCTCGAGGTTATTTAAAAATTGCAGGAGTTTGGGAAGATCACATGCGCTTCGGCATTACTTCTGAGGAGTGGGAAGAGAGACGCGAAGACCTCTGGCAACTGATATCCGACATGGCCGTTCGCGTCTAGCCACTGCAGATTTTGGTTTCACCACACCCCACTTCCGTTGGCCTCTTCTAGCCAAGATTGGCCAGGCTGACAATTGACAGCTACCGGACACCATCTACACGAGCCACTTGGTCGTGTTTTTGGCTGACTTTCTTTAAGACGAAGTTCAATTAGTCGTGTAATAGCTTCGCTAGTGCGACGGATGGCTGAACGTAATAGATCTTCATCAACAGGTTCTACCTGAACTGTTCCTGCATCTACATAGAAACTGGCCAATAGAGCGGGAGGAACCCCAACTACTAAAGTTTCTAACAAGGCATAGAACCGCAAGTCATCCAGATGATGGGGGACTGCCCTCCCCGTCTTTAGTTCTATGAGAACCCTGCCAGCAGTGAATTCGTCCGGTCGACCGACGGTCAGGTCAAACCTACCTTGCAACACGATTTTTCCTCTATGGAGAATGACTTTCCTAGGTAGCTCCGTAGCCGGGTTCCAAGAATTCTGTAGGGGAGGGAACGTGTCGAAGAACGTTTGTAAAAGGGCGGTAACTTCGCTTCGTATTTCAGCTCTCTCGACATCGGTTATTTGCAGCAAAAAGCCGGCCAAACCATCGCCGCGGCTCATGATGCTTGCCATCGCTTCGTCAACTAGTTCAAGAGCAGATCTCGCGGGGGAAATGTGCACTGAGAGTTCGACGCATTTATGAAATATCTGACCCCGTGTCATAGGGATTTTCCACTCGAAAGATTCCTCTTGTTGCGCTTCGTATAGAACTTCACAACTTGTAACTGCTTGCAGTTGGCGTTTAGATACCCATAGAGGCTGGTCAATCTGGTCCACTAGGTTGACGGTTTCTTTTTCTAACTCAAGTTGAATTTGAGCTCTAAGCGTCGAGTGGTGAGTAATGCGTTCGCTGGCTGGGAGACGAATGAGATCGAGAGTTGCTTGCTGCGCTGGCGTTAAAGGTGAAGGATTCGACTTAGCGTCACGGAAAATGTTTTTGGCAGTGCCCACAGATCCACGGTAGCTCCGAGTAGGACGCGCTTATTGACATCCGGATTGCTATGGGGCGATTTGGATGGAGTAGAGACTTAATTGTCCTACCCCTGTTGGACTCTTTGTGTAATGAAATTTGAGAGTGGCGAAGCGAAGAGTCCGAATTCCTACCGTGGTGGGGATCGGTATAGCGATGATGGGTCTGTATTGGCTATACAGAGCGCGCCTTCACTCCGTTTTTCAATTGTGGCAAAGGTGATTTCTGAGGTCTGTGCTCGATGCGGCCTGGAAGTTCCAGGATTCAAGAGTCCCCCTCGTTCGGCTGACCTAGACCGGACAACGCGCCGGCAAAGTTCTGGGAGTGTTGTTGCTGTGCGAATAAAAGATCGGCCATTTGAAGCAGTGATCGCCGACATGATTGAAGGAGTTATTCTTTGCAATGACCTGTGCGTAGCTAAGGCTGGAAAGCTCCGAAATATAATGTGGAGTGCCGTGATCCAAACCGAAGGTCAATCGAAATCCACTTCCAAACACAAAAGAACTGTTGTCGTCCATCAGCCAGTAGCCGCCGATAATATCGAGGCCGCTTAACAAGGCGTCGCAGACCTTATTGCGGCGTAGGCTTACAGATATACGCATATCAGCCCGGGTGGCGGAAAGGCAGACGCAGAGGGCTTAAACCCCTCGGCTCTTAACGGGGCGTGTGGGTTCGAATCCCACTCCGGGCACTTTACAAAGCAGCGGACCTCAGCGAATCCGCTGTCTCCGAGCCTGGTAACGTCAGGTTTTTCGCAGCTGAGATGCATCGGTCTCTGAGGACCCTGTTGAGGGGCGCTGGCACTTGATGCTTCTCCCCAAGGCGCACGATGGCTCCGTTAAAGTGATCTACCTCAACTCGCCTCCTTTGCAAGGCAAGATCTTGCCAAGTACTTGGGTATGACCTTGTTGCCTGGGTAACTGTTGGTTTTGCAGGCCAAATTCCGGGTTCGCGCAGGCGAGCAATTTGTTCTCTCAGGTTTCTCTTTCCGACCGTGCGGGCTGAGATTTGAGCTGCTTCCAATACGTCAGCTGCTTCTTCGTTCACGTCGGCAATGAACTGGCGGTCGTCCGGGTGGCAGGATGCCTCCTGTACCGAGAGGTTCGTCAAAGCTAGATAAGCGTTGGCGAGGTTCCTGACTAACTTTCCCCATTTGCCATCGATAATTCGGTCATCAACTGAAGCATCCATTCCTGACGTGCTTAGGTCAGCGACCAAAGCCTCCGATATCTGGTCTGTTCCCGAAGGCCAGTTGCCAAGCTCTAAGAGTGTCCCGCCCGAGTGTCGAATAATGCCTGGCTGAGTTATCTCCGCGCCCACCATGACTGTGCACCCGTAGGTGTTGTAGCCCCTTTGAGAAAGCCACTCCTCGTTTGTGACGCCGTTTTGGAAACTCACTAACGGTAGGTTCTTGTATAGCGAAGAATGCTGTTCAATCGCCCCAAAGGTGTCATCAGTCTTCATGGCAAGTAAAACCACTGTCTGGTCATCGATATCAAGGTTGTGTGCGGATGATTCGGCGCGAAGCTTCCAGGTTCCTTCAGTGTTTTGAGTCAGGGTTAAGCCTTGGGTCTGGAGAGCTTGGAGGTGGGGTCCTCGGGCAACAAGTTGTACATTGCGACCAATGGCTGCGAGTCGGCCTGCTATTACGCAGCCAATGCCACCTGCTCCGTGAACTATGTAGTTCTGGGTGTTTATCCCCATGATCCGACCCCGGCTGGAGCGTTCCAGACCTCAGTTATCCGGCCGTCGCGAATGGTGAATATTTCGATCCCACAAATAGTGGATATTTCCCCATCTGCATTGACTAAATCTGCCTCGTAAGCGGCTGCTATTGAGTCTTGATCTTGAACGATTACACGATTGGTAAATCTCATTGATCGGAATTGTTGGTGGAATGACGCAATTCGGAGTGTGGCTTCTTCGATAGTTAGGGCTAACCGCGTGCCGTCGGGTTCGTGGCGGATCATTGGGTCAGCTATGAGATCCGCTAAGGAGGTCAAGTCTCGTTGGTGGTAAACCTGCTCGGTGTAACGGTCGACTACCTCTAATGGATTTGTTTTGGAGTTGGTCACAGTCTCATGCTTTCAGAAGTGCGGGTGTTAGCGTCGGAGTATGCGGAGATGGAACGTCACTCATCCGAATCTGATGGATGCCCGTTATTGGCTTCAGCCAGCTGATGAATGTGATTTGGGTATCGCTCGTCTGCATGCAGAAGCACCTTTGGATTGGTTCGAGGAGCCTATGCCTGACAATCCGTACCTTCAGGCCGGGCCGGGATATTGGTGTGTTACGCGTCATGAGGATATAAGTGCCGTTTCAAGAAATCCGGAGATTTACAGTTCAGCCAATGGAATTACGATTACGGACACCCCACCGGAATTTCTAGAGTTCTTCAGCTCGATGATTGCTATGGACGACCCGCGTCACGCGAGGTTACGTCGCATCGTCTCGAAGGGATTTACTCCTCGAATGCTGGGAGCTTTGGAGGATTCAGTTCAGACGATCGCTTCGAACATTGTTGATGGAATTATTGAAAAAGGGGAATGCGATTTTGTAACTGATGTAGCGGCAGCTTTGCCGCTCAAAATTGTATGTGACCTCATGGGAGTGCCCGATTCTGCTTACGAAATGGTGTTCAGAAACACAAACATAATTTTGGGTGTCGGAGATCCAGAATTTGCGCCTCAAGATGTCGACTTCGTTACTGCTTTGCTAACCGCTGGTGCAGAGTTGGCAGCGTTAATGAAGGAGGTAGCGGAAGATAAGAAAGGCGGAGACGGTTCAGATTTGACCAGCGTTTTGGTCAACGCTGAGATCGAAGGCGACCAACTAGATGAAGCTGATTTAGCGAGTTTCTTCGTGCTCCTTGTCGTGGCTGGGAATGAAACGACCAGGAATGCGATTTCTTGGGGGCTTAAGTACCTCACGGATAACCCAGAACAGAGAGCTATTTGGTTGAATGATTTTGAGGGGATCGCTCCTTCCGCAGTTGACGAGATTATTCGTCTCGCTAGCCCAGTTAGTTATATGCGGCGCACAGTGACTCAAGACACCGTCTTGGCCGGGCGAGAACTATTGAAGGGAGACAAGGTTGCAATGTTCTATCTCGCTGCTAATCGTGACCCCTCGGTGTTCGCAGACCCTTACACGTTTGATGTGAGGCGCAGTCCTAATTCACAGTGTGGTTTTGGTGGCCCAGGACCACATTTTTGTTTAGGGGCTCACTTAGCTCGACGTGAAATAACGGTGATGTTTCGCGAATTGTTTGAGAGGATTCCTGATATTGCAGCAGTTGAAGAACCAGACACTCTCCAGTCTTCTTTCATTCACGGCGTTAAGCATTTGAAGGCGGAGTTCACTCCCGGTGGGTTTAGCTAATGGCTCGAGTTCACGTTGGCGGAATGGAGTTTGAATATGAGAGTTTTGGGCTGTCATCGGACCCAGCAGTTCTTTTGGTGATGGGACTAGGCGCGCAACTAATTCATTGGCCTGAAAAATTTTGTCAGATGCTTGTTGATGGGGGATATAGAGTCATCAGATTTGATAATCGAGACGCTGGTTTGTCAACTAAATTTGACGGAGTCGAGGTAGATTTTCTTGGCTTGGTGGCAGCTGCCCTCGAAGGCCAAGAGGTAGTTAACGCTCCTTATGACCTATCTGACATGGGTAGGGATGGTTTCGGAATCCTTGATGAGCTTGGAATAGAACAAGCCCACATTGTGGGAGCCTCTCTCGGTGGGATGATTGCGCAGACGATGGCGATTGATGAGCCTGAACGAGTGATTTCCTTGACGTCCATCATGTCCTCGACGGGTAGTCGCGGAGTGGTAGATATCCCTGATGACTCGCTGGGTCTTTTGTTGGCCCCTGCCCCAACTGGGAGATCAGAATATCTTGATTATTCAGCTAATTACGCTATCTGGTGTAGCAAAAAGTACTTTGATGCCGACTTAGCTCGGGAGTATGCAGCCGCTTCTTATGACCGCAGTTATTACCCGGATGGTTCGGGGAGACAGATTGCCGCCCTTTTGGCGAGCGGAGATCGAGAAGCGCTTCTAGCGGAACTTGAGGTCCCCACACTGGTTGTCCACGGCCGAGATGACCGACTTCTTTTACCGAGTTTCGGCGAGAGAACCGCTGAGATTATTCCCGGTTCCAACTTTTTACTCTTGAGCGACATGGGTCACGACCTCCCGGAGCAATTGTGGCCCGTAGTCGTTGATGCGATTCTTAGCCATCTGAGAAATTCTGTTCCGAACTCACACTGAAAATCGGAAGTTCATAAGGGCATCGCTTTGGCTCGGGGGTTGCTGCCTGAGAGATTCATTCCATTGTTCGGAGAAGTTCTTTTACGAGTGCAGAAACAGCGGGATTGACTAGGCTGCCGTCGCGTGTGGCAGCTACCAGTGTGCGATTAAGAAGCGGTTTTTTTTGGACAGGGACAAGAGAGGCAGGTGGTCGTTCGGCTTGGATTTGAGGTAGCACCGTCCACCCCATCCCTATCAGAACCATCTCGCTTAATACCTCTGGCTGGTTGGACTCGGCGACAACCGCGAAAGGTGCGCCTAACGACCTAAGCGCCTCTCCAATGAGGTCCCTCGTCAAAGAACCAGTTGGGAAAGTTACCCATGGCCCCCACTCTTTAGTGCTTGACGGTTCGGTGCCAGGAGGAGCGTAAACGTATAGGTCTTCTTTCAACAAAGGAATGGTCGAAAATTGTGAATCGTGAGGTAGAACGCAAATGGCCAGGTCCAAACTTCCGTTGCTGAGACCTTCAAGTAACTGACTTGACGGACCAACGGTTACGTGAAGATCCAAGTCTGACCTTTCTTGCCTGAAGGACCGTAACGTGTCTCCAAAATGATCTACCGCTGCTGCGTCAATCATGCCGACTCGAAGCTTCCCAGCGGACCCAGCACGAATACGGTCACTCCAGTTAGAGAGATCGTTGGTCAACGCAAGTATCCGCTTCGCGTGCTGGGTTAATTCCTCTGTTGAGGATGCTGGCACCCTTCTGCGTCCATCCCAAGTGAACAGCTGAATACCTAATCGACGTTGCAACTCGGCTAAGCCTTGAGATAGCGCAGATTGGCTAACTCCCAAGGCTTCGGCAGCGGCGGCCCAAGTCGTGTTTTCTTGAACCGCTACTAGATACTGAAGTTGAGTAATAGAAATGTCGGAAAGCTTGGAATGACCAGTCCTCATACATCACCATTGGAAATCGAATAATAAGTGGTGCTTAATAATAGAGTATGAAAGTATTAGAACGCTTATGATTTAGGTATGACAACAGCCAAGATCACTCCTGCCAAAGGCAAACTAGGTGTCCTCACCCCTGGAATGGGAGCCGTTGCTACTACTTTCATCGCCGGCGTTTTGGCAGCCCGGCAGGGACTAGCTGCACCAATTGGTTCCGTTTCACAGATGGCGCATATCAGACTTGGAAAAAAAGATGATGCCCGCAACCCGTTAATCAAAGATTTTGTTCCTCTTGCTGGGTTGGACGACCTTGTGTTTGGGGGATGGGACCCCATCACTCCCAATGCCTTGGAAGGCGCGCAGGCTGCGGGGGTTTTAGAAGATCGTGACCTTGCAGCTATTTCAGGTGAGCTTGAAGGCATAGTCGCTATGGACGCGGTGTTTGACCAGAAGTGGGTAAAGAAGCTAGATGGGAATCGCGTTAAGGCTTTGAACTCAAAATTAGAACAAGCTCAAGCCCTCATGGATGACATCGATCAGTTCCGAACTGACAATGATTGTGACCGGCTTGTCATGGTTTGGTGTGGATCGACCGAGGCCTACCAAGAGGGGAGTGCTGTTCACGAAACACTCGAAGCTTTTGAGGCAGGTCTTGCGGCGAATGACGAGAACATTTCTCCTAGCCAGATCTACGCCTATGCAGCGCTGATGAGTGATGTTCCGTTTGCGAATGGGGCGCCTAACTTAAGCGTAGATCTTCCATGCATGATTGAGTTGGCTGAACGTCGAGGCGTCCCGATTGCCGGCAAAGATTTCAAGACTGGCCAGACGTTAATGAAGACGCTTATTGCTCCAGGACTCAAAGCGAGAATGTTGGGCTTGCGTGGCTGGTACAGCACCAACATCCTCGGTAATCGCGATGGAGAAGTGCTTGATGACCCTGAAAATTTCAAGACCAAGGAAGTATCAAAATTAGGTGTTCTCGACACAATCTTGCAGCCTTCGGTATATCCCGACCTTTACGGAGATATCGACCATGTAGTTCGAATCAACTATTACCCACCTCGCGGGGACAACAAAGAAGGTTGGGACAACATCGACATATTCGGTTGGCTTGGCTACCCAATGCAAATCAAAATTGACTTCTTATGTCGTGATTCGATCTTGGCAGCGCCGATCGTGCTTGACCTCGCTCTGTTTCTCGACCTAGCTCAACGGGCGGGAGAGTCGGGTGTTCAGGAGTGGTTGTCGTTCTACCTGAAAGCCCCGCAATCGGTTAACGCGTCAGGACCTGAGCACGATATTTTCATTCAACAAACAAAACTTAAAAATACGCTGAGGGAATGGATGGGAGAAGAACCCGTCACACACTCCGAGGCCGGGTGAAGTCGTCGCGAGCCTGGCTTGTCTAAGGTCGCAAACTATCGGTATCGCTTAGATCATTGATCATTGATCGCATTCTGCTTTCGTCTTCAGGATTATTGACTGGGATGCTGAATTCAATTCTGTCGATCAGGCTTCCGAACCTTGAGTTTAGTAGCGATGCAATTTCATCGTAAGTTCCGATTGTTGCGATGGTGTGGAACATATCGTCGTCAACGAGTTCAGGAATCTCATCCCAACGTTGCTCACGGGAAAGCGATGCAGCATGGTCAACTTTGTCTCCCCAGCCATGCACTTCGAATGCTGCTTTATAAGCGGGCGTAGCTAAATAGAAGCCAACTCTTGCCCTAACACTCTCGGCTACTTCCGCAAGGCTTGCATTGTCTGGTGCAGTTGCGACCAGCGGCTTCATGCACCAGTCAACTTCATTCGGATTCCTGCCGCTCCTAGCGGAACCTCTGGCTACAGCGGGAATCATTACCTCTTGGATGTATTTGGGGGAACAAACGGGATGCAGCCGGATCCCGTCTGCTACCTCACCGACTACAGCACACATGTTCGTGTTGATTGCTGAAATGTGAACGGGAATATCTGGATGTTCAATAGGCCCTGGGTCAAAAAGGGGAACCATTAAATCTAATTTGTAATGGTCCCCATCGTGATTGAGCGGTTCACGGTCCTGCCAGCAGCGCCATACAGCTCGCATGGCGAGTATGTAGTCCCGCATTCTTGGAGCAGGAGCGGACCATTCCATCCCGTATCTTCTTCGTATATGTCCCCGCACTTGGGATCCCAAACCTAAGATCAACCGACCTCCGGACACCTTTTGGAGGGTCCATGCTGACATGGCTGTAATCGTTGGCGAACGCGGAAAGGCCATAGCAACAGATGTGGCTAGATCAAGGGTCGTAGTGTTGACCGAAGCAAGCGTTAGCTGCTGATACGGGTCGTCTTTGCATTCTTCGACTGCGATTCCATGAAACCCCAGCTTTTCTAGTCGTTCAGCTTCTTCGGCAATGGTGCTGACATCTAATGGGGTATCGGGCTCTCGCAGACCCGGGTCAACTTTGCCTAATGGGAGCATTGTTTCGGATTTCATTGTCGTAGCTCCAGCCGCAAATCATCACCTGAAAGGTATGCATCTAGTTGCTCAAAGAACACGTCGTCACCGCGTTTCGTTATGCCGGAACCAGCTCCAGCGATATGAGAAGTTAGTGTGACCTTGGGGTGATTCCAAAGTGGGCTGGTAGCTTCTAACGGCTCGGTATCAAAGACATCTAGAATCGCCCTGAAGTCTCGGTCTGTATTGAGAGCTTCGAGTAGGTCGTGGGTATTAACAACCGGCCCTCGAGAGACGTTAACGAGAATCGAGCGTTGCCCCATCCTGTCTAGGAACTTCTTGTCCACTAGTCCTCGCGTTTCTTCAGTTAGAGGGCAAGCGACAACCACTACGTCGGCGGAAGGTAAAACCTCGTCGAGGTCGTTCATCGTGACCATTCGGTCGGCTAAAGGCTCGGTTGTTGTGGTTCGACGTGCGCCAACAATTTCTACACCAAACGGTTTTGCCCTTTTAGCGACTTCTCTGCCTATTGATCCGAAGCCCACAATGAGCCAAGTGTTGCCATTAATTTCTGACCAACTTTTCTGATTCCACCGGCTATTTCTTTGATCGTCAGAGCGTTCTTCCCAGCCGTGAACAACATTCAGAATGGCGGCCATGACGTATTCCGCAACGCCAGCATTTGGAGAGTCGCTATTGCTAAGACGAATGCCGGCAGAAAGAATTTTCTGCAGAGGCGGAGCATCGGCGCCTGCTAGGCACGACTGCACCCACTTAATGGTGCCGGATGTTATAAGTGCCTCTGTAAAAAGTAAGAAGTCTGAGGCAGTCATTCCATCTGAGGTCCCTGCGAATAGTAAATCGATTGGGATCCAGCCAATTTCTGGCTTGTAATCAGCTTCGGAGAATGGAGTTCCATCCGCGAAGTGAATCCCAGAAGTCGACCAACATAGAATTTCAACTTGATGAGGCAAAGCTTCTAGGCGTGGTCGAATCCTTTCGTATACAACGGAAGGGACGAGAACTTGGCGCTTAGACATAGTCGATCAGCGTAGGGTGCTTGCCGTGCCGCTGTCCGATGATTCCAAAAATTCGTCTCCATTGAGCCAAACGGCCTTGTTGGTCGCGGTCTTGGTGTCGACTATGGCTTTAGGGGCTTTCCCGATAGTGGGAACAGCGGTTGTCGCAACGGCTCTCGCGGCAGATCTTGGCATGTCTCTTACCCTGTTTGGCGCAGGTGTAGCGTTGAATACTCTGTTTGGTGGACTCTTCGCACCGTTGTCAGGACGACTGAGCGATCTTTACGGAGGGAAGTGGTCGTGCGTACTTGTTTTAGTGTCTTCGGGTCTCGGTTTGATGGTTGTCGCCCTTGGTAGATCATCTTTCGAACTTATCTTGGGTCTCTTAATATCGAGTTATGGGCAAGGGGCTTGTAACCCTGCCACAAACAAACTCGTTGCGGAAAGAGCGGCCCCAGGGAGTCGTGGCACTATGACCGGAATCAAGCAATCCGGGGTGCAACTTGGCATTCTTTTAGGAGGCTTTACCCTTCCGGCGTTGAGTATTTGGGTGAATTGGCGATTTGCTATAGGCCTGTATGCAGTATTGGCGTTGTTGGGGGCGACGTTGGCGGCAGTAATGCTCCCTGATAGTCACGAAGGATTAGGTAGGGGCAATCGACAAGCCGTAAGCAAGGAAAGCTCGCGCCTTCCGGGTTCGGTGTCATTGCTCGCGTTGTATGCGCTTTGTATGGGCTGTGTCGTTGGGGGAGTCGGTCGGTACACAGTTTTGTTTGCTGAGAATGCTCTAGAGATGTCGAATGTCAGGGCGGGGCTTGTAGCGGGGCTTCCCGGGGGCCTCGCCATAGCCACGCGAATAATTTGGGCTCGGTTAGCCGAACATCGGATAGCACCGCCTAGAGCTCTTGCCATTCAATCTTTTCTTACGGCGCTGGTCATGTTGATGTTGTTGGCTGCGGTAGGGGTTGGTTCCTGGATTATGTGGCCGGCTGCGGTTCTTTCTGCTTTAGGCCTCAATGCCTGGAATGCAGTAGCGATGCTCTCTGTAATCATTGGAGTACCGCAACACCAGTCCGGCCGAGCGAGTGGGAGAGTCGTTATGGGGTTCATGGCGGGCTTGACTATGGGCGGGTTTCTGACAGGGCTGGTTGCAGACGTAACTGGGGGTTACGAGGTGGCATGGGCGAGCTTGTTGGTTCTTTCGATTGCGGCAACGTTGCTTGCTTTAAGAAGTTCTAACCAACAGGAATTAGTTCCGAAAGTGCGATAGCGCTAATACGAAATGCAGGTCAATTAGGTGTCGCAGAAAGGCGGCCCTCGCTGAAGATTTTTCATCCCAGACTTTTTCCGGTGTCGCCATGTTGCGCTAAGCCACGTTCTTGCAAGATGATAATGGTCTCCAGCGGAAGTTGAGGAAGGTCCGGGAGTGCCTGTGCCTAAGGTCGAGATCGGCTATGTCCTCATTAAAGCGGCCTTGCTGCGCTGAAGCTGTAAGAATTGTCTTATGGACGAAACCAGAGTCTCCCAATATCTCGATGCACTCGGTGAAGAGGGTTATTGCATCATTGAGAATGCTATTGAACCCAGCCTGATTGAAGAAGTCCGGACATCTGTTGCCCGATTGGAGAATGATCTAAACATTCAACCCCGAGGCAACCGAGCTGAAGGCTTTGCTACGAAGCGCATGTACAACTTATTGCATAAAGATCGGGTTTTTTGGAAGTTGCCTATTCATCCCAATGTTCTGCCGTTCGCAGAGCGCCTCCTCGATGAAGAATGTTTGTTGTCAGGTACTACATGTATGCATATCGGGCCCGGCGAAGTTCACCAAGGGCTCCATAGCGATGACGGTTTAGTGAATGTTCAGCGGCCAAGAATTCCGTTCATGGTGACGACTATCTGGGCCTTCAGCGATTTCACTGCTGACAACGGGGCAACTCGACTCGTTCCCGGCTCCCATAAATTTGACCATGAGCCTCGTAAAGGCCAAAAAGTTGATCACGTGCCTGCGGAAATGGCCGCAGGTTCGGTGTTGGTAGTGAATGGTGGTACTTGGCATTGCGGTGGAGCAAATAACACCGAGAGCGATTGGAGGTTGGGGATTAGCGTTCAATATTGTCAGGGGTATCTCCGCCAACAACAGAATCAGTACTACAGCCTTTCACCTGAAGACGTGAAAGCAATGCCCCCAAGGTTGGCTGCTCTGTGTGGATTTACGCTCTATAAGGGGATCATGGGCCATGTCGATGGAGCTAGTCCAGGGAGATTCCTGGGCGCGGGCCAAGTGGACGAAGTTGCCTATGCGGCAATGAGGACCAAGAATGGAGTTGCTGAAAGTTAAGCAACATTGACCTTATGGGATCTAGGTTCAAGCTATGGAAATAAAAGATCGAGTAGCAATCATTACCGGTGGCGGTGGCGGTATCGGATCTGCCACCGCTCGCAGGTGGATATCCGAAGGAGCACGTGGTGTCGTGGTGGCTGACTATGACGCCGAGTCCGCACTTGCAGTTGCATCGGAACTGGGATGTGTGGGAGTCGGATTAGACGTTACTGATGAAGCGGCTGTCAGCCAGTTGGTTGAAGATACTGAAACGACGATTGGGCCAGTAGATATCTTCTTCTCTAACGCTGGGGCTGGCGCAGAGGGCGGAGTGGAAGCTCCAAATGACGCATGGCAGTCGCAGTGGGAGTTGCACGTTATGTCGCATGTTTATGCGGCGCGCGCAGTGCTCCCATCAATGACGGCACGTGGGGAGGGTTACCTTGTGCATACAGCTAGCGCTGCTGGTCTTTTAGCCGCAGTCGGGTCAGCGCCCTACTCGGTGACGAAGGCTGCGTGTATCAAATTAGCGGAGACGTTGGCAATCAATCATGGAGACGACGGCATACGAGTGTCGGTTCTATGCCCGCAAGGGGTCAATACCGCAATGGCACCGCGACAACTTGGGGATGGGGGCACTGATGGAATTGTTGAGGCTGATTACGTCGCGGACAAGATCACCGAAGCTCTATCGAAAGAAGAGTTCCTGATTTTGTCGCATCCAGAGGTGCAGACCTACACGGAACGTAAAGCATCAGACCCAGATCGTTGGCTTAAAGGTATGCGTCGCCTCAGAAGAAGATCACTTGATCTTCTCGAGGGAGCGTGAACCTTCAAGCCGGAGCTAATCCGAAGTCGCGGCTTGCCTCAAACAAAATCACTGTTGCTTTGGTTGTACTAACAGCATTGCTGATTGGTCTGAACTACACGGTAATGAAGTGGGCCTTAGATCACACTACGCCTCTAGCCCTAGCCGCTCTCCGAACAACTGTTGGCGCTCCATTCCTCCTTGCCGTAGCGCTGGTCAGAGGGGAAAGACTGCCGCAAACTCGACAGCAATGGATGGCCGTATGGTGGATCTCGCTGTCGATAACGACTGTTTCTAGTGGGTTTCTTGTTTTAGGTATTTCCCGACTGTCTCCGGGCTTATCAGCGATGCTGTCGGCGACTATGCCACTTTTTACGGCCTTGATAGCAGTTCTGGTTATTGCCGAGTTTCCGGGCCGTCGAGGCTATTTCGGTTTGTTCATTGGAGTAGTTGGAGCGGTTTTTCTAGCCGTTCCGGCTTTTGGTTCGGGCAATACCACGCTTGGGATCGTCTTCTCGCTTATTTCGAGTGTGAGTTGGGCGGCAGGGGCGGTCTTAAATAAACGGTTACCGGGTGCCTTGGAAATCAGTCCGCTTATGCTTGTCGCTTTGCAGATCACCTTTTCAGCGGTGTGTTTGCACGTAGCAGTCCCGTTTGTCGAAGATTGGTCAGAAACATCGTTCACCTGGGGATTAACCCTGCCCCTGCTTTATGCAGGAATTCCGTCTCTAGCGGTCACTTTTTATCTGTTTGCGAGTGTCTTGCGTCGAGCACCAGCGATACAGGGAGCGGCCGTCGCCTATCTCACACCATTCTTTGGAGTGGTCTTTAGTTGGATGTTGGTAGGAGATCAGCTAGGTCGCGCCGAGATGCTGGGAGGTTTGCTGGTTATTGTCGGTGTAGCGGTGCTGTCTACCGACCGACGTTAACTAGATCTGCACGCAACTAATAACTGGCGTAGCCTTCACAGCTATGGCAGATAGCGACGTTAAGGCAATGACGGCCAATCTCGATTTGGTCGAGTTTGAAGAAACAGCCTTCACGATTCCGATTCCATTGGCTGAGGCGAAGGTAGCGATTGTTACGTCTGCATCGCTTCACCATCCTGGGGACGAAGATTTTTCTCCTACGGACACTGGATATCGAGTCTTGAAATCAGACCCTCGTGATTATGTGATGGGACATTGGAGCCCAAACTTTGACGCCACTGGGTTTGCATTGGATATAAACACCGTGTTTCCGATAGATCGCCTAGATGAGCTAGCAGCGGAAGGAATCATTGGTTCCGTCGCTGAGGAACATCTTGCTTATGCAGGCAACCAATTCGATTTGTCAGCAATAAGAATGGATAGTGGGCCCGCGGGAGCAAAATTTCTGAAGGAACAGGATGTCGACGTCGTTCTGCTAACTCCTGTCTGACCTCTTTGCACACGTACCGTGAGTACGCTCGCACATATTTTCGAAGCAGAAGGCCTTGCTACTATTGCCCTGGGTTCCATTAAGAGTCAGATAGAAACAACTGCGCCGCCTAGAGGATTATGGTGCGATTTTCCGCTTGGGCGGCCTCTCGGGGTGCCATCAGATCGAGAATTTCAACATCGTGTATTACGCAGGGCTTTAGATTTGTTGGATAGTCCAGAGCCCGTTTTTGCCGAATATGACGTGAGTATTGTTGATGATGGCACCGAGGTACTGGCATGTCCTATGCCTCCGCGGCATGACCCAGACCTGCACCCTGCTGTTGATGAAGCAAATGGTCTTCGACCAGCTTATGAACGTGCGGTCTCAGAATATGGGAACAGAGTAGGAGCAGGGAGAACTGTCGAAGCAGACGATATAGCTATGGCTATAGAAGCGTTTATACGGGTTGCAGACGGGACCCCATGGAAAGAAGCGGGTGTGCCCGGAATCCCAGCCAGAGTCAGCCAAGACATCCGTGGATATTACGAGACAGCGGCACTGGCTCTCTCAGATCACGCGCCTGCGGCATGGGCAGGCACTCGTTGGTTTTTAGACCACACTGAGGCCGGCAAAGTGGTTATGGAGGCCCGGCAGGCCATGGCCGATGCGGGTGAAATGCAGCCAATTTGGTTTTATATGGCTCCTGGAGATCGCTAGCAACTGTTGTGGTCTTCTCAGTCCAACCGGTCGAACGGCGGTTTTTTGGCTGGCGCATAGTATCAGCAGCCTTCACAGTCCTATTTGTCGTTTACGGAATCCAATTCAGCTTTGGAACTTTCGTTGGCGAAGTCGTTAAAGACACGGGTTGGTCGGAAAATCGACTGCAATTGATCTTCGCAATTTACATTGGGTTGTATAGCGCGCTTTCAGCGATAAGTGGCTGGCTCACCGATCGTTTAGGTCCGCGCCCAATTGTTGCAACCGGTGCACTTTTATTGACCAGCGGATATTTGCTGTGGGCCACTGCAAATAGCCTGATGGTTGTAGCAATTGGAATGGCTGTCGTCGCCCCGCTTGGAATGAGCTGTGCTTGGGTGCCCTGTAATGCCACGGTTGTCAGATGGTTTGTCGTGCGTCGAGGCTTGGCCACTGCGATAGCGACTGCGGGTGGGAGCTTGGCAAATATTTTGGTTCCCCCTATTGCGGCGGCACTCGTCTCTGCGTATGGGTGGCGAACAGCGATCCTCTCTATGTCCATAGTCGGCGGAATATGCATGCTTCTGAGTTCGATCGTTCTTGAACGGGACCCTGAGGGAGTAGGTCAACAGCCGGATGGACAACTCCAAAGAGCAACGGACCTCAGTCAGAATCCTGATAAAGGAATGACTCCTGCCGAAGCCTGGCGAAATCCCAATTATTGGAAGATATTCGGGATGTACGCCCTTACATTTCTCGCAGTCTTCGTTCCTTTTGTGCACGGTGTTCAGTTCGCGCAAAGTCTGGGGGCTTCGCTGCAGACGGCATCAACAGTTATCTCCGCCATAGGAATTGGAGGGTTGGTCGGCAGATTGGTTATGGGCCCTGTGTCAGACCGAATAGGAAGAAAAAACGCAGTAATGCTGGCGTTGCTTGTTGAAACAACAGCATTTGTTGGAATGGCAAGCAGCAATTCCCTTTGGTTGCTGTACCCGTCAGCGGCGGCCTTCGGTTTTGCTTATGGTGGCGGTGTCGTTGTTTTCCCGCCGCTCGTAGCTGATTTATTCGGCCGAGCGCACGCAGGGTCAATAGTTGGACGCATCTTTGCTACTGCTGGAACTATGGCAGCAATTGGACCTTATGCCGCACAAATGCTGCATGATGCACTGGGCAACTATAGATGGCCATTTTTGTTGTCGGGAATGGCTAACGCATGTGCGTTCTTGCTTGCTATGGGGCTTCCCCGCCAAGCAGAAGGCACCTAACTCCCTTTTGCAACTTCCGGAGAAACAACGATCCAGGTGGCTTTACCTAAAACGTGGGCCGTGCCATTGGGGCTAAACAGGCCAATGTCAGTGAAAATCTTTCTGCCGTCCCTCACTCGAGTTTTGCTTATGATTCTTAAACCATCAGAGTTGTTAATCGGAGCAGCAGGTCCAAGCTGTGCGTCGTAGGTACCAAGTAAACAAGACTCGTGTTGTTCTAGGACCCCGTTCAGATGAAACCCAGCAGCCGAGGTGCAATCAAGGGCCGCTACAGCTGGGAGTGAAGCAAGTAAGCCGTTATCTTCCCAGCGGTGATCGGGGCGCCAATCTTTCCAGAAAATTTCGTCGGTGACGGGCCTAAGCCTTAGCCGTAAACCGCGCCTTGCGTCAGGCCCACAAACAAAACATTCGGCGAAGTCAACGCTGGAGGGCCCGGGTAATTCCACGTACTGATCAAACCTCGCTTGTTGCTGGGAGGAAAGAACGGAGTGGCTTCGCAGTTCTGACAGTGTGTCGTCCGTCATCAGCGGGTCTTGGGCAACCGATGACACCCAGCCGGAAAGGACAGCAGCGTTGTTGTGGGTGACCGATACATCAACCCTGGAGTCTTTAGGCTCTCCTATTTGGAAATCGAGATCAGTGTTTAAAGGTATTGGTTTGTGCAGTCGAACGTGTAGTTGGGCTACATCGTCTAGCAAGGCTTCGGCACCCAAGCATGGGTAAATGCCGGCAGCTACTCCGCCGTTTCCTGAGGTAGGAGGACCCCGAAAATGAGTAGGTAAATTGACGACCTTCGCCCGGCGGTCAACGACCCGGTCAGGCCCTGGTAGGCAACTAAGACATGAATGATTCACCTTCTTAAGAATATGTGTAGGCAATGACCCTGTCCTCCCCACTAATCTAGAAAATAAGCACGAGGGGGAAACCATGGCTTTGGCTGACTTCAAACTTGAGGATCGCTTTGCACGCAACGAAGGTGATGTTGCGATGTCAGGTGTTCAAGCGTTATTGAGAGTTTTAGTAGATCAACTCCGCGCTGACCGGCGTGATGGGCTGAACAACGCGGCCATGGTCTCTGGCTATCGAGGCTCCCCATTAGGTGGCATCGATTCACTTATGTTAGGTAACCCTCAAGAGCTAACAGATAACAACATCGAATTTGTGCCAGGGCTCAACGAAGATCTGGGAGCTACAACGGTTTGGGGTTCACAATTAGCTAACCGTAACTTCGACGGCAAGTTCGATGGCGTGTTGGGAATGTGGTACGGAAAGGCTCCGGGCGTAGATCGTTCTGGTGATGCGATTCGTCATGCCAACGTGTGCGGTGTTGACCCTAAGGGAGGGGTTTTGCTGGTAGCTGGGGATGATCCTGCTTCCAAGTCCTCAACACTTGCATCAGAGTCAGAATTTGCGCTTCTCCACTTTCAAACCCCAATTCTTTATCCAGGGAGCGTCCAAGAAGTCGCGGATTATGGACGAATTGGATACGAGCTTTCTCGGTATAGCGGGCTTTGGGTATCGCTAAAGATTGTTACGAATGTTGCTGATGGGTACTCAACGATCAAAGTGGGCCCAGGTCGAGTCCAAATAGAGCGTCCCGATTTCGAATGGGATGGGGTTCCTTGGCAACACACCCAGCAAGATTCCCTTTTTGGGCCCTTTGCCGTGCGACAAGAGCTTGAAATCCATGAAGGTCGTATGCAGGCCACTGATGCCTTCACTCGTTTGAATAACCTTGATCTGGTAACAGGTGCAACTTCAGACGCTCGGTTAGGAATCGTCGCAGCAGGTAAGACTTATTACGACCTTCGCGAAGCTTTAGATCGCATGGGTCTTGATGAAGCTGCACTGAATCAGCGAGGAGTGCGACTCTACAAACCGGCAGTTGTATGGCCGCTGGAAGCTAACGGAGTTAAAGAATTTGCCCGTGGACTCGACACCATTGTTGTCGTCGAAGAAAAACGAGCATTCATAGAAATGTTTATGCGCGAAATTCTTTATGGAACAACCGATGCCCCAACCATCCTAGGTAAACGTGATGCTTCTAATGCGTTTTGGTTCCCGGGCCACGGGGAGATGGACGCTGATCTTATAGCGCGAAAGATCAGGCCATTCTTGGCGCAGTATTTGGGAGAAGATTCAGTAGGCCCAGCAGTCCGTGAACGGATAACGATCCCTGTTGCCTTAGGTGACCCAGATAGCAAAAAACAGTCGAACCGAACTCCGAACTTCTGTTCAGGATGTCCTCATAACCGATCGACTTGGGTTCCAGAAGGATCTGAAGCAGGCGGAGGTATTGGGTGTCACGGTATGGCATCGATGACGCCGACGAGAAATGTAAAAGGAACGACACAAATGGGTGGCGAAGGAGTCCAATGGGTTGGAGCTGCTCCCTTTGTCACCATGGATCATCGGTTCCAAAACATTGGTGATGGAACTTTCCATCATTCCGGGTCGCTAGCAGTTCGCCAAGCAGTAGCTGCTGGCACCAACGTCACGTACAAAATTTTGTACAACGCAGCAGTTGCTATGACTGGAGGACAAGACGTTGATGGCGGGATGACAGTGCCCGAACTATCTCGTTCGCTCGAAGCAGAGGGCGTATCAAAGATTATGGTCCTTACCCACGACACTGAAAAATATGGTGAGGACGCAAAATTCGCAGAAGGTACAGAAGTTTGGCACCGCGACCGCCTTGACGAGGCGCAACGAATCTTGCGAGATGTTCCAGGATGCTCGATCCTTATCTATGACCAGCCTTGCGCTGCTGAACTTCGTCGTGACCGTAAAAGGGGCAAAGTCGCCGAGCCAACGATGTCTGTGTTTATCAACGAAGCGGTGTGTGAAGGTTGTGGAGACTGCGGTGAGAAATCCAGTTGCCTATCTGTCCAACCCGTGGAAACAGAATTCGGTCGAAAAACTTCTATACATCAGTCATCGTGCAATAAAGATTTCACCTGCCTCGACGGTGATTGCCCGGCCTTTATTGAAGTTATCCCCGGTGGAGCTATTCCTGAGAAATCGGCTTTAGCGATCGCTGAAATTCAAGCGGACCAAATTGAACCAGACCGGCTTGACGAAGGCAATGTGTTGATGATCGGGATAGGGGGAACTGGAGTCGTTACGGTAAACCAGCTTCTAGCGACAGCGGCTCTTCTGGATGGCAAAGAAGCACATGGGCTTGACCAGACTGGATTGGCACAAAAAGGTGGTCCAGTCGTATCGAATCTCAAGATTCGACGCCCGGATGGTGAACTTGATTTGGGAGAAGCAAATAAAATAGCGACCGGCGAGGCCGATGCGTACATTGTCTTTGACCTTCTCAGCGGAACGAACCCAGCCAACTTAGAAAAAGCGATGCCCGGACGAACGGTAGCGCTTGTCTCCTCGAGCAAGGTGCCGACTGGAGCAATGGTCCGTGATACGTCGGCGGAATATCCTGAGTGGTCAGCTCTTCAAGATTCGATTGATAACGCAACAATCGCAGAGAAGAACGTTTACTACGATGCCGGCAAGCTTTCAGACAATCTCTTTCGGTCACATATGCCGGCGAACATCATTGTTCTCGGCTCTGCCTATCAGAGTGGTGTTGTACCGATAAGTGCAGCCGCAATAGAGCGCGCTATTGAGCTAAACGGCGTAGCAGTAGAGATGAATACTCAAGCATTCAGGATTGGCCGTCAGATTGTCATTGAACCGGATTTTATTGAGTCATTGGGTATTGAGGAAGAAGGCAAAGAGCGGGGCCAAACCAAAGTTTCTCCTGCGTTAGAGAGCCTTATCCAAGAAGTACCTGATGCATCTGAAGAACTTGAAAGATTGCTCAAGATTCGGGCAGCAGACCTCGTTGAGTATCAGAACGAGAAGTACGCCCAGAAATATTTGGAAAAAGTGGCCGCAGTTCGAAAGGCAGAGTTAGGTATCGGTGAAGACACCCGTCTATCTGAGGCGTATGCGAGATATCTATACAAACTCATGGCCTACAAAGATGAATATGAGGTGGCGCGCTTGCACCGTTCTAAAGATTTCCATGAGGCCGTTCGCGAACAGTTCGGAGATCGCGCCAAAATTACATACAAATTGCATCCACCTTCTATGAAGCGCTTGGGGCTTGATCAGAAAATAGGCCTAGGCCGCTCTGGTGATCTGGCTTTTGCGGTCTTACGTCGGATGAAGTTCTTACGAGGCACTCCGTTGGACATTTTTGGCAACACTGCACACCGAAAGATGGAACGGGGACTAGTTGATGAATATCAACAAATTGTGGAGCAGGCGTTAGACGATCTCCGTCCAGAAACTTATGACAAAGCGGTGCAACTAGCGGAACTTCCAGACATGATTCGCGGCTACGAAACAGTCAAGGAAGCAAATGTTGAAAGATTCCGTCAATTGGCGAAAGAAATCTTGGCATAACCAGTTGCTAGTAACACCAGTTTTTGTAAACGTTGACGGTCAGACGGTTACAACCTAAAAGCTGACATGCGGGACTTCACCGCAGGCAGACATCTATTCATTGCCTTTGTGAACCTGCCTGAAAAAGAGCAGACTGTAGGCATGGACATAGGTGACATGGACATCGCGGACTCAGTACTTGATTTGATTGGTGAGACGCCGCTGGTCAGGTTGCCGAGAATCGGTGCCGAAGTGTTGTGCCCAATAGTTGCAAAGCTTGAGACGACTAATCCCGGTGGCAGTTCGAAAGACCGGCCGGCACTGACAATGATTGATGAAGCAGAAAAAGCGGGCCTCCTCAAGCCAGGTGGCACCATTATCGAGCCGACATCCGGGAATACCGGAGTCGGTCTGGCCATCGTTGCCGCCCAACGAGGCTATGAGTGTATTTTCGTTATGACAGACAAAGTCAGTAGCGAAAAAGTGACGCTGTTGGAGGCTTACGGTGCAGAAGTCGTTGTCTGCCCGGTAGCGGTTGCCCCCGATGACCCCCGTTCGTACTACTCAACTGCAGAAAGGCTGGTTAAAGAGGTTCCCAACGCTTACCGGCCGAACCAGTATCACAACCAGGCAAACCCCAAAGCGCATTATGAGTCAACAGGCCCTGAAATTTGGGAACAGACCAAAGGTCGAGTAACCCATTTCGTGGCGGGGGCAGGGACCGGTGGGACGATCAGCGGTGTCGGCAGGTTTTTGAAAGAACAAAACTCGAACATTAAAATTATTGCAGCTGATCCAACTAATTCCGTCTATTCGGGGGGTAGTGGCCGTCCATATTTGGTCGAGGGAGTTGGGGAAGATTTTTGGCCGGACACTTATGACCCTGAAATAGTTGATTCGACTATCGCTATTAGTGATGCGGAGTCCTTTTCGATGGCGCACCGAGTTACCGTTGAAGAGGGAATTCTTATCGGCGGCTCGGGGGGAACAGCGGTCGCAGCAGCATTATTGGCGGCTGAGAACTTAACAGAGGAAGATCTCGTGATCGTTTTGATCCCTGACAGCGGTCGCGGCTATCTCAGCAAAGTGTTCGATAAGACTTGGATGGCCAGCATGGGTTTCTCAGAATGCGAGGGGCTAAGTGTTGCCGATTTGTTGGGACCTACCTCAGTCGAATCGGGCTTAGTTTATGTGTCACCGGAAGTAAAGATTCGAGCGGCAATCGAAGTAATGCGACAGCACCAGTTGCCATATATACCTGTGGCGAAAGGGGAGATGCCGATAGCGGCCGCGGAGGTGTTGGGATCGCTGTCGGAAGAGTCCCTGATGCAAAAATCATTTCAGATTGACGAGATTCTTGATCGGTCAGCTGAGGAACTAATGGACCCAGCCCTGCCCGTTGTGGGTTTAGGCGAGTCAGCGATGACTGCGATAAGCAAGCTTGAGACTTCTCCGGTTTTGGTGGTCCACGATGCTGGTCGGCCGCGGACCTTGTTAACACAATCACAAGTGATGAACTCCGAGGTCATGAAAGAACACATGGAGGTAGACACGAAATGATGGGTGGCGACCCTCTCCTCTCGGGTTTCGAGGACCCGGATGAATTTGGATTCGAAACTCGAGCAATTCGAGCTGGACAACCTCACGATCAAAGAACCGGAGGAGTAGTTACGCCCATATCTATGTCAACGACCTTCGCTCAAGATTCACCTGGTGCGCCGAAGAACGGATACGAATATTCGAGGACGGGCAACCCCACCCGTCATGCCTATGAAGCATGCGTAGCCTCATTGGAAGGCGCGAAATACGGCTTTGCCTTCGCTAGCGGCCTATCTGCAGAAGACGCTTTATTTCGGCAGTTGCCGCCAGGGTCTCAGATTTTGCTGGGTAACGACGCATACGGTGGAACTTTTCGTTTAATCGACAGCGTCCATGGCAAAAAATCTGGACTAGCTAATGCGGCGGTGGATCTCACGAAGCCAGAGGAAATAAAAGAAGCTTGGACCGCAGACTCCAGAATGGTGTGGTTAGAAACACCTACGAATCCGATGCTTTCAGTCTTTGACATTCAAGCAATTTCTGATGTCGTGCATGAGCTCGGGGGCATGGTGGTGGTCGACAACACGTTCGCTACCCCATACCTTCAACAGCCACTAACTCTCGGTGCAGATGTCGTAGTTCACTCAGCAACTAAGTACATAGGTGGTCACAGCGACGTTGTCGGGGGCTTCGTAGCGACGAACAGCGAAGTCTTAGCCGAGGACTTGGTGTATATCCAGAATGCGGTAGGCGCCATTCCAAGCCCATTCGATTGCTACCTTGCCCTGAGAGGCCTCAAGACTCTGCCGGTTCGAATGGATCGTCACTGCGACAATGCGCAACAAATTGTGGACGTACTTACAGAGCACGATGCTGTTAGCCAAGTTCTGTACCCCGGTCTAAAAGATCACCCAGGTCATGCGGTTGCTGTGAAGCAGATGAAGAACTTTGGGGGAATGGTCAGCTTCCGATTGGTAGGAGGACAAAGGGCGGCTGAGCACCTTGTTACCAGAACTAACGTTTTCACTTTGGCTGAGTCGTTGGGTGCCGTCGAATCACTCATAGAGCATCCCGGAGTTATGACTCACCTGTCCGTTGCAGGTTCGGCCCTTGAGGTTCCGGATGATCTCGTCCGCATTTCGGTGGGTATTGAATCAATTGATGATTTGGTTGCAGACCTCACCCAGGCATTGGACTACACCGTTTAGTCGAGCGGTGGTCAAAGCATAATTTTACTCTGCCGTAACATAAACGAAACTGTGTGATGACCTGTTCTTCCTAACTTCTATGGAAGCGGAGCTGACTCCGCGTGGAAGGAAGATCGGATGGAAGGCAATATTGCCTGGGTTCTGACCTCTGCTGCTCTGGTGCTTTTTATGGTGCCGGGGTTAGCGCTGTTTTATGGAGGAATGGTCAGAGCAAAGAACGCGCTGAACATGTTGAACATGAACATGTGGTGTCTAGGAATTGTGCCCGTGGTTTGGGTACTTGTCGGGTTCAGTTTGGCGTCGGGTGATAGTGGCCGAAGCTGGCTTGGTGACCTCAGTGTTGTAGGAATGAAAGGCATTCATGACGCCGAAGGACTAGCGACCTTCGCGTTTTTGATGACGTTCGCTTGTATTACGCCAGCTTTGATCTCTGGAGCTGTTGCGGACAGGATGAAATTTTCAGCATGGATGATCTTCGTACCGGTCTGGTCACTCGCCGTCTACGCTCCCGTTGTTTATTGGGTCTACGGGTCGGATGGCTGGATTTTCAACCTCCCTGCCCATGACTTCGCAGGGGGCACGGCCATTCATGTTAACGCTGGTGCCGCGGCGCTGGCTTTGGTCCTCGTGCTTGGAAAGCGAACAGGTTGGCCCCAAAATCGCCCCGCTCCGCACAACGTTCCCTTTGTCATGCTGGGCGCTGGAATTCTTTGGTTTGGTTGGTTTGGATTTAACGCTGGTTCAGCACTTGCGGCCAACGGGGCAGCAACCCAGGCTTTTGTCAATACGTTTATCGCAGGTGCTGCAGGGATGGTTGCTTGGATGATCATCGAAATGGTGAAGACAGGGAAGGTCAGCACCATCGGCATGGCATCAGGCGTAGTAGCTGCACTTGTCGCAATAACGCCGGCAGCCGGTTTCGTCGGGTCAATGCACTCGTTTGTATTTGGGGCGTTAGCCGGAATTATTTGCTTCTTTGCCATCGAAGCTAAATTCCGCTTTGGTTTTGATGACAGCCTCGATGTCGTTGGCATTCACTTTGTTGGCGGAATTGTTGGTGGAATATTGCTTGGTTTCATGGCTGATTCTTCAGCAGTACCCGGCGGCGATTTTATAGACGGACTCTTTTTCGGTGGAGGCATCCTCCTGTGGAACCAGATCTTGTCGATAGTCGTTGTAGCTGCCTTCTCATTCGTAGCTACCTACATAATCGCTAAAATTATGGATAGAACCATTGGGTTAAGAGTGACCGAAAGCACCGAAATGGCTGGACTTGACGCCAGTGACCACGGTGAAGCCGCATACGTGATGGAGTCGTAGGTCCCAGAGAACTACCTATTGGGAACCTACGGGAGAGTGGGGTTTTGAAAGCACTAAAGGTCGCAGAATCTCCCGCACCGGTTATAAGCAAGCTCGTATCGAACTAAAATCGGTGCGAGCTTGCTACGTTTTCCCCGTGACAACAGACGATGAAGGCCCACAACAGTTCGCTCAACAGCGATGGCAGCGAACTCCAGACTCGACCGAAGTGATTCTTCTCCGCCACGGAGCATCGCAGCCCTTCGTGCCAGGAGAATCATTTCCCTTGGTTGATGGGCAAGGCAACCCGCCGTTATCAGCAGTAGGGGTTGAGCAGGCAGAAGCTTCCGCCGCTCGGCTGAATCGAGAACCAATAACGGCACTGTACGCGACGAATATGCAGAGAACTCAACAGACTTTGGCCCCTTTGTCGGAATTCCTCGGAATCGAAGTCGCAATTGAAAGAGACCTGAGAGAGATTGCTTTAGGAGAATGGGAAGGAGGATTGTTGCGACAAAAAGCCGCCGAGAATCACCCGATCTATCAGCAAATGATGAGAGAACAACGCTGGGATGTGATCCCCGGCGCCGAAACCAATGATGAGTTCGCAACAAGATGCATGGATGCCTTGGATCAAATAGTCCAACGCCATCCCGGAGAACTGGTCCTTTGCGGTGTTCACGGAGGCGTCATCGGGTCCGTTCTATCTCAAATTGCACAATCGAAGCCGTTTGCATTCGGAGGAGCCGACAACTGTTCGATCAGTCAGATCATTTGGACTGAAGGCGACTGGATTATTCGCCGTTTCAATGACAGTAGTCACCTCTTTGAGCATCTCCACCATGGATGATGATCACCAAATGGGGGTCAAAAATATTAGCTGTCGCTCAAAAAGGCATTAAGCGCGGCCGTCAGATAAGCGGGGTCAGAGGCACCAGCCATCTCCCGGGCCGAATGCATTGATAATTGAGGACTTCCGACATCGACAACCATCATTCCCAACTGGGCAGCAGTAATGGGTCCTATGGTGCTCCCACATGCCAAATTCGACCGATGCGCATATTGTTGAAACGGAACACCAGCTGACCTGCAAGCTGATTGGAATAATGCGCTGCTGTTAGCGTCAGTGGCGTACCTAACATTTGCATTGAGTTTGATAACTGGTCCGCCGTTCAAAGCAACTTGATGCTCAGGCTCGTGACGATCGACATAATTCGGATGCACTGCGTGCGCTCCGTCCGCTGAAACGCAAGCTGATCTAGATAATGCACGAAGAAACTGTTCTCGAGAGACTGCCCTAGTGTCGGCTAGTCGCTCTAAAGCATGAGAAAGCATTGGCCCTCGTGCACCGGTTGACGACTCGCTGCCGATCTCCTCATGATCGAATAAGACCACTGCCGAAATTGTGTTGCTTTCAACAGTCTCAACATTCATCAACGCTTCTAATGCTGCGTGGCATGACGCAAGATTGTCTATTCGAGGCGCGGCATAAAATTCTTCGTTTCGTCCCAAAGACGAAGATGGCGTTAAATCGTGACACATTATGTCCCAAGACAAAACGTCTAAGTCATTCACCCCAAGCTCCGCAGCGAGGAAAGAACGGAATGCGCCTTCTTCAGTGTCGCCGAGTCCCCAAATCGGAACGAGATGGGATTGACGGTCGAGCTTCAGACCATCGTTAACGTCTCGATCCAAATGAATCGCCAACTGAGCTACACGCAGCAACGGTCTGTCGACTTTCAGTAGGTGCGTCTCATAAGAAGCATTGTCACCTACTACCACACGACCGGAAATACCTAAATCTCGGTCAAGCCAGGAGTTGAGAAGTGCGCCGCCATAAACTTCTACTCCCAATTGTTGGTAACCAACGTTGCTGAGATCGGGTGTCGGCTTGATTCGAAGATTTGGGCTGTCGGTATGAGCGCCGACTAAACGAAAACGGAGTTGATCTGGATCAATTTCTGCACTGAAAGCGGCTGCTATCACAACCCCGCCCGAGCTCACCACGATGCGGTCACTTTCGCTCCATGCCTCAACCGGACTAAACCTTTTAAAACCCGCTTGGCTTAGGTCATTAGCGGCGTTGTTAGCGGCGTGATAAGGAGATGGAGCAGCGTCTATCCAGGTTAAGAGCCTTTGAAGTATCAAATCAGACATTGACAACCTCAAGCATCAGAAAATTGTGAGACGACTTCCTCACCAAATTTATTGAACTGAGCTGGATCCATAGGGGGCACGATCATCCGAGTTACCCCGAGGTCAGCTAACTGTTCGACATAGTCGGGAGTCGTAGGGCCGCCTGCCGTGAACTCGAGAGCATCGGGGTCACGACCTGCCTCCTCGGCGCAACGCCGAGCGTGATCAAATAGCGCCGCTAACTCCTCAGGGCGTCCGCGACCGGGAAAAAACCCATCACCCAGTTCTCCAGCGCGACGGGCCGCCCGCTTACTGTGACCACCCACGATGATTGGAACATGTCCCTCTACTGGCTGAGGTCGACTATATACGTTGTCAAATGTAAGGAATTGTCCTTCGTAACTCGCTGTCTCCGACGCCCAGGCCTGTTTCATAACCTCAAGATATTCATCTGTGCGGTCACCTCGATCGCCAAACGAAATACCGAGTGCATCAAATTCTTCTTCCAACCACCCCGAGCCGACACCTAGAATCATTCGACCCTTAGATAATCGGTCCAAAGTAGCTACCGCTTTCGCTGTTACCAGCGGATTGCGTTGAGGCAAGATCATCACACCAGTGGCCAATCGGATCTTGCTGGTAGCCGCCGCTATATAAGACAACCAGATCAAAGGGTCCGGAATATCAAAATCTTCGCTGCCACCGGGCATTTTCCCGTCTTTTGCGTATGGGTATTGTGATTCGTACCCAGCAGGCACCACTACATGTTCGACCGTCCAAATCGATTCACAGCCAGAGGCTTCAGCCGCTTGGGCAAGTTCAACAGCAGCATCAGGCTCTACAAACGGACCTGTGTTAGCAAACATAACTCCAAATTTCATGTCTCGACCTTAGTGGGCAAAGACCATTTGGGCTCTACGGTGCAACTGTGCTCAACGGGTCCTATCAAAACATGCCTAAACCAGTCACGACTCTTTTCGTCGTGGCAAACGTCATAGTTTTCGTTTTCACACATGACGTGACTGGAATAGGGGGAGCATCCCTGCAGCAAGATTCGCTAGTCCAATGGGCGACCTACGGATTCCCAATAGCTGAGCTAAGCGAGTGGTGGCGAATATTAACTGGGGCCTTTCTTCACGCAGATATTCGTCACCTCCTTCTGAACATGATCATGTTCTTTCTTCTGGGGAGAAGACTAGAGAACCAAATCACCTCGCCACTCTTCGCAGTAGTCTGTTGTGTCAGTCTCGTTTGGGGCTCAGCTGGAGCTCTGCTAGTGGCGCCCAATACTGCAGTAGTAGGTGCTTCAGGTGTCGTATACGGGGTTATGGCTGCTGTCTTTGTGGTAGAGCGGCGAAGCGGCGGAGATCCATGGAGTGAAGGTCTGGGGACTTTGATAGTGGTTAACGTGGTCGTTTCGTTTGTCATGCCTGGAATCTCGGTCGGGGGTCACCTAGGAGGTTTGGCTGGCGGAGTGGTGTGTGGATGGGCCGCTGGAGACCAGCGTCGCAGAGACGCCTGGCGGACGCGGATTACCATCTCATTCGCGGGATTTTTAGGCTGCTTGCTGGCATTCTTTGCTGCCAACACTTGGCTGAACCCAATATTGTGAAAGAGGAAGCGAACGGTTACTGCTGCTTGCCTGATACTTAATCACCAAGTACCGATAATCGGCTGCGCGTATCTCAGTTTTTCAGGCCATTCTTCATCCCAGGGAAAAGCAGCACTGCGATCCGGCCATACAAATTGACAGACACGCCAAGGCTGATCCCCATAGACGAGATCTAGTGTCGGAAAGTAGCTGGCGAATTGGACGGTATCTACTTCAAGAAGAGCACTCTTTTGAGCGTTGTCTAATAGCCCAATAAAGATTTCTCCGGTAGGAACAGTCCCACCTAGCCTTAGGTGGTTGACAATCAGATCTAGTAATCCGCGCGCAGCCACAGGGGCAAGCCCAAAAATCACTATGTCGGGATGCCCGACTAACGATTCAAGACCGAAAGTGTAAGAGTAAGCAGCACGCAGATCTTCTTGATCCGATGGGCTTACAGGTTCAATACCCCAACCATGGTTCTCGAGCATCCAAGCAAGTTTTTCCTCATGTTCCATGGGCTCATAAGCAGGTTCCGTCATCTGTATTTCTTTCCTGGGTTACTTTCGAAACTCACGATCACCACCGCTGATAGCTATAGCCAAAATTACCGACCCAATACCCAAAGACTCAGCCCAGCTAGGTGATTGAGCCAAACTTAAAAAGCCAACGACAGTCGCCGTGACTGGAAGCAGAGCTTGAAGGAAAGCAAATCTGGATCGGGTGATTTCTTTCATCACAAACTGGTCGATCACATAAGGAACGACGTTTGATAACAGCCCCGTAACTAAAGCCAAGCCGAGAATTCGTAGATTTGAAAAGGCAACGCCCATTTCCCCGAACCCTGATGGACTAATGACCAGCGCCCCAATCAACATTCCGACGCCTAGGCCGTCTATAGCTAAGCCATCCTGTGCCACGCGATGTCCTAAAACGATGTAGGAGGCCCACATGGAACCGGCCATTAACGCGAACAAAACTCCCAATAAAGTCCCGTCACCCTGCACGCCTGCCAAGATCAAGACTCCGGACGCAGCAAGAACAAGGGCACCAGCTGATCGGATGGATTTGGTGCCGATAGCTGCAATAGCTATCGGTCCTAAGAACTCAATCGCTACGGCATTCCCAAGCGGGAGACGGTCCATAGCTAGGTAGATAAATAAGTTCATTAGCGCTAGAGAGGATCCGAACGCCCCCACCCAAAGCAAATTCTCTCTGCTCCAAGAACGTCGCCATGAACGACGAAAACTGGTCAGGAGCACAGCAGCTCCGAAAACCCGAAGAAAGGCAACGCCTCCTGGGGCAATTTCGTCAAAAAGACCGATTGCAGTAGCGGCACCTAGGTACTGAGAAATGCCCCCAACAACAAATAAGAATTCGGGCGTCGGACGCGAACATCGCACGGTTAGAGCTGCACCGTTGTGCCGAGTCCATGAGCAGTTGCGGTATCTAAGGCAATTGAAGATGCGATTGCATCTTGAGCGGCTATACCAACCGACTTGAACACGGTGATTTCCTCGTCGCTCACTCGACCCGGTCGAAGACCTAAAATAATTTCACCCAGCTCCTTAACGTCCTCAGAGTGAATGATCCCCCGATTTCGTGCATCGATTATTTCGCCAGCTTCGAGCCAAGTCGCTTCCAACTGGTCAACAAAGACTGAAGCTGCGCCGAGAACCGAAGGATCAATTTCGATCATTGAGGGCTGGAAAGATCCGATACCCACTATGTGGGTTCCAGGTGCAACGGAAGCTGCAGAAAAAGTAGGAACGGGTGAAGTAGTTGCTGTCCAGACAATGTCGGCTTCTCTGACCGCCTTATCGGGATCAGCTAAAACACGAATTTCGGGACACCAACTGCTTGTGGATAGTTCCTCTGCGAGGTTCCTGGCATTGCCGGGAGTAGGGCTGTAAAGCAGAACCAGCTTTATATCCCGGACGGCGCAAGCAGCTTCGATGCCAGCCTTTGCCTGTTTGCCACTGCCAAGCATCGCTAAGGACGCGCTTTGTTTTCTGGCTAGCAAGTCAACCGAAGCACCACCGCCCGCAGCGGTCCGAATCGCTGTTAAGCGAGAGCCTTCGAGTAGGGCTAGCGGAGAACCGTTCGATGAATCGAAGACGAGCACTACCGCTTGGATGATTGGTAGACCTTTACCTTCGTTTTCAGGTAAGTATGTCAATGATTTAATCGAGGCCCTTGATGAATCTTTGACGTGTGACGGCATAAAAATTGCCAAGTCAGATGCATTGCCCAATGAGAGGGTGGTTCTACTGGGAATTACAACATCCCCAGCGCTGGAAGCTGCAAAGGCCTGTTTCATGCCTTGAATCGCTGCCGACATAGGCAGACATTGGTCAATTTCATGTCCCGAGAGAATAAGCATTATAAAGGCTCTAACGCTGGAGTGAGAATGCTTTCCTGACGAAGGCTACTCAAGCTGAAGACTAGAGATGCAGGTTGGAACAGAGAGGGTGTCGCGATAGGTCTGGTATGAGCGTAGACTTCTGTGCGTTCAGGGCGTTGCTTAAGACACCTGTCTGACAGATCAACTTCGCACGCCAAATTTTTTGCACCCAGGGAGGGTGAATTCATGAAGTTCAAGTTCATGCGACTGCTGGGCGTTCTGTTCGCTTTTGCGTTAGTCGCTGCCGCATGCGGTGGATCTGACGATGAGTCAGGAACCGTTACTGTAAAAGCCGGAGAAGATATCCAGATCCGTTCGCTGAACGCGATCACGGGAGACGTTGCATTCCTCGGTCTTCCTAATCAACGTGGCGTGGAGCAAGCTATTGCTGACTTTGGAGATATCAATGGCTTTAGCGTTTCGATTGGCACGGGTCTAGACGACCTCTGTTCAGCCGATGGTGGCCAAGCGGCTGCTCAAACTATCGTTGCTGACGAAGATGTCATTGGCGTAATTGGTACATCATGCTCCGGTGCAGCGACAGCAGCGTCCCCGCTAATTAGCGCGGCTGGAATGGTGATGATCAGCCCATCGAACACTTCGCCTGATCTGACCTCGGACCTTGCGGGAACTGCTGGTAAGGACTACCACCCTGGCTACTACCGAACTGCTCACAACGATCTTTTCCAGGGCGCCGCTATGGCCAAGTTTGTTTATGAAGAACTTGGAATTACCGAAGCAGCTGCGATTCATGATGGAGACTCCTACACCCAAGGACTCGCTCAAGCATTTGCGGATGCTTTTGAGAACCTTGGTGGCACGATGACCGGCTTCACTGGTGTGAACAAGGAAGACACCGATATGGTTCCGGTACTGACTGAAATTGCCGCAGGTTCACCTGGAGCTATCTTCTTCCCGATCTTCCAACCCGCTGGGGACTTCGTAGCTGATCAAGCACCGGGAGTTTCTGGTTTAGAAGAAGTCGTGTTGCTAGGTGCTGATGGTCTGCAAGTAAATACCTTCATGGAGCTGCCACAAGCCGACGGAATGTACCTATCTGGTCCAGACCTTCGCTACGGAGCCAACACGAACCAAAGCACGGGAGTTACGGCAGAAAAATTCCTTGCGGAGTATAAAGCGAACCATGGAGGTTCGCCGGAAGCATCCTTCTGGGCGCACTCTTACGATGCCACAACGATCCTGTTGGAAGCCATCAAAGCTGCATCGAAGGTCAACGACGGCAAGCTCAAGATTGATCGAGCTGGTGTTCGTGAATATCTCGACAACCTTTCCAACTATGAAGGCATCATTGGAACTTTGTCTTGCGATGACTTTGGCGACTGTGGTGCGCAACGAATCACTGTCATCCAGAACAACTCAGCAGACTATGACGGATCGATGGAGAACGTGGTCTTCGAGTACGCTCCCTGATCTTCCTGCCCTCTCAGGGCAATGTAATGAACTCTGCTGAGTTCACCACCATCACCCATTATCGATATCGGCCCCGACCCGGCTAAAAATTTGGGTCGGGGCCGAGCGTCGGTTGTGAGCGTTAGCGGGTTGAATGAGAATTCGTCCCCCCTTGATCCCCGGGAAAAACGTGGCCACTAAGCATGAAGCAAAACCGACCTCACGAGTGCTCTGGGTTGACCGTTTTCTCATGCTTATCCGGATCGGCTTTATTTTCCTGATTTCAGTTGGGTTGCTGGCGTTTATTGCTCAACAAATTGACCCACAGAATCCCTTTGCGCGGTGGATTAATCCTGACGCAACTGGCCTAACAGCAGCGCAATTTAAGGGGCTACTGGTAACTGGATTGGCTCAAGGAGCCATGTACGGCCTGATCGCTCTCGGATATTCAATGGTTTACGGCGTTCTTGGCTTTATCAACTTCGCTCACGGCGAGGTGTTCATGGTTGGAGCTATGTCCGGAATGATCACATCGAACAAACTTGCCGATGCAGGACTATGGGGAGATGCATTTCTACCATCGCTGGTATTCGTAGTTGTTACATCGATTTTGGTCTCCACTGCGGTGGCCGTCATCATGGAACGAATCGCGTACCGACCGCTAAGAGGAGCACCCAGACTTATTCCCCTCATCACATCCATCGGAGTCTCGTTCTTCCTTCAGAATGTTTCGGTCGTTCTTTTAGGACCGGGAGCAAAGTCGTACCCGTCGTTGCCAACGTGGTTGTCACAAAAGCGTTCCTTGATCGGATTTGAAATTGAAGGAACGAAACTGTTGGTGCTTTTAACAGCGGCCGTCTCGATGGCGGGGCTTTGGTACTTAGTGGAGCGAACAAAGACCGGCAAGGCTATGAGGGCCGTGGCAGAAGACAAAGAAATTGCTGCTCTTATGGGAATCAATGTGAATCGAATCATTGTCACGACTTTTGCTGTCGGCGGGGCGATGGCGGGAGTGGCAGGGATACTTTGGGGGATCCTCTTTCGAAGTGTTATCCACACCACTGGATTCCTTCCCGGCATCAAAGCTTTTAGCGCTGCCGTCGTCGGCGGAATCGGTAACTTAGGCGGGGCCATGGCGGGGGGACTCTCATTGGGAGCAGCGGAAGCTACTGCGCCATTAGTCCTGCTCGAACCCCTTGGCGTTGACGGTGTCTCTCAGCTGCGTGATGCGGTTGCATTCGCAGTTCTGATTTTCGTGCTACTGGTCCGGCCAAACGGACTCTTCGGAGAGCGGCTGTCTGAAGAAGACCGAGCATGACCGCTACTTCAGAAAACCTTTCCATATCTGACGTTCCTGGTGTTGCCTGGCGTAAACAAACCCGATTCGCAATGGTTGGAGCGCTTTCTTCAGTATTTGTCGCGCTTGCAGGAATGCCTGTAGGGCTTGACAGAAGAAGTATCGTTTATCCGGTCTTGAGTATGGGTTATCTATCTCTGCTTTGGATTCCTTTTGTGTTGGCGCGTCTCGCCGGGACGGAGACAGTACTCGAAGGCATGGTCGCAAGACCAAGAGGGACAAAGGATCTACTTGCAGGAGCATTTGTAGGTTTGGGAAGCGCAGGCGGCCTTGCGCTCTTGATGGTTTTGATTCAAAACTTCGACCTTCGTGATCCTTTAATTAACTGGAGTCCGCAACTTCTGAATCTTTTGGTGTTTAACCGTTCACTTGCTGTCGGCATCTTTTTGTGGCTTGGACTTGGTGCGACATTGGGTCTCTTGGGCGGAGCGATGCATGTCCTGCCCAACAGGTTTCGATTTCATTTTCGCAACGTCGTGTTGAGCGTTCTAGCTGTTTCCTTTTTAGAAACGTTTCTGACTGATTTACTCCAAGGCTTCGGGCTCGAAGTCCTGACCGATTTGATCTACTACAAACGCGGCGGACTGGAAGTCGTTGGTGCGTTGCTTGTTGCAGCTTTGGCGCTCCTCGCACCTCTTGTCGTGGGAACGCGAATTACCGACACAAAGCACAAGGTACTCAGCCTGCCGACTGACGAACGAAGGCGAGTAAATCTGGTTTTACTGACAGTAAGCGTGGTCTTGTTGTTCGTCCTACCTTTCTTTCTAGGAAAAATCACAAACGAGCTGTTGGCAAACGTAGGGCTCTTCGTCCTGTTGGCACTGGGTCTCAACATAGTTGTGGGGTTAGCGGGAATTCTCGATCTGGGCTATGTGGCGTTCTTCGCTGTAGGCGGCTACACAACCGCAGTTCTCACCTCCCCGAATTCGCCTGGATTTTCGCCCGAACTGCCATGGCCAATAGCTTTGATAGTGGTCGTTGTCCTCACCGGCATAGTTGGCTTGTTTATTGGGGCACCCGTAATTCGAATGAGAGGCGACTATTTAGCCATTGTCACCCTTGGATTTGGAGAAATTATTCGGTTGCTCTTCTTGAGCGACTGGCTATCTGGATGGTTCGGGGGTGCCCAAGGAATTACCAATATTCCCGGAGTCAACGTAGGCATAGCAACTGTGAAGGGTACTGATCCAAGGTCAGTCTTTCTTTTGGTCTTAGTGTTCTGTGCGATCGCGATATACGTCTCCTGGCGTCTCGAGAACTCGAGGCTCGGGCGTGCATGGATGGCAATTCGAGAAGATGAAGACGTGGCGGAAGCAATGGGGGTCAACACCACAAACACAAAATTGATGGCATTCGTCGTAGGAGCGGTCTTAGCAAGTTTTTCTGGTGCGATCTTTTCAGCAAAGGTCGGATCAATCTTTCCGACCAGCTTTCTGATGTTGGTCTCGATCATCATTTTAGTTGTCGTCATAGTGGGAGGAATGGGGAACATCGTTGGAGTGATAGTGGGAGCTATGGTTCTCATCGGCGTGCTCGGTGGCCCTAAGCAGCCGGGCCTGCTCCAAGAATTCAGCGAGTTTAAGCTTTTGATATATGGCGCGTTGCTTGTGTGGATGATGTTAAAACGCCCCGAAGGACTAGTTCCCAATGTGCGGCGCACGAGAGAACTGCATCAAGAGGAGTTCTTGCAAGACGCGTGGCTTAAAGGCGAAATAGATACCGGCGATCAAGAGGGCGCCGAATGACCATGCTGACGATCACTGACTTGAGCGTGACATTCGGTGGACTGCACGCCCTGAAAAACCTGCGATTCGAGGTAGAAGAGGGCGAAATTGTTAGCGTCATCGGCCCGAATGGTGCAGGTAAGACCACCTTTTTCAACATGATCAGCGGAATGGTCACACCGACTGCCGGCGACATCTTTTTTGAGGGTGAGTCCTTGCTTGGCTTGGACCCTAGTCAAGTGACTGAACGAGGTATAGCTAGAACTTTCCAAAATGTGCGACTTTTTGCGAACATGACAATTTTGGAAAATGTCATGGTGGCGCAACACTGTCGGACGGGGCAGAAAGTTTTTGGTGCTCTTTTCCAAACCAAAGCTTTCAAATCGGAAGAAAATGCGATTAGAGAGTATGGCGAAGAAGTGCTGTCATTTTTTGGTTCGCGCCTAGTCGGGTATCGGCTTGATCAACCAGCATCAGTTCTGTCCTATGCCAATAGAAGGCGATTAGAAATCGCCCGAGCGATGGCTACTCGACCGAGATTATTGTTGCTCGATGAACCAGTAGCTGGAATGAACCCACGCGAATCCGCTGAATTGACAGAATTGATAGGTCGTCTTCGAAGTGAGTGGGGATTCACGATTGTGATGATTGAACATGACATGAGTGTGGTACGTGACGTATCTGACCGCGTCGTGGTGTTGGATCATGGCGAGACCATTGCCCAAGGCCCGTACAGTCAAGTAGCTAACGACCCGAAGGTAATTGAGGCGTACTTAGGGCGACCGGTGGGGTCCGAATCAAATGCCGAGGAGATAGAGCCTTGAGTAACGCAGAGACGCCTCTGCTTGAATTTCGCGGAGTAAACACCCATTACGGAGCGGTGCATATCTTAAAAGACGTAGACCTGGGTATATATCCGGGTGAGCTTGTCTGCTTACTAGGAGGTAACGCGAGCGGGAAAAGTACGACTTTGAAGACCCTGCTTGGCATGGTGACACCGACGACGGGAGAAGTCGTTCTTGACGGCGAGATAGTGACCCGGCAGTCAACTAGTTACCGCGTTGAACGAGGAGTCACGATGGTCCCGGAAAATCGGAGGCTGTTTAAGCGCTTGTCGGTGAAGGAAAATTTGGAGCTCGGCGCCTACCTGCGGACAGATCGGGATGGAATTGCTAACGACATGGAGCGAATTTTTGAGTTGTTTCCTCGGGTTAAGGAACGCATCAATCAAAAATCAGGAACATTATCTGGCGGCGAGCAACAGATGGTCGCCATGGGTCGTGCTCTAATGTCAAACCCTCGTGTTTTGTTGATGGACGAACCATCCATGGGGTTAGCTCCTGCCTTGGTTCAGGCGAATTTTGAGTTGATACAACAGATACACGAAGAGGGTGTAGCGATCTTCATGGTTGAACAAAATGCCAACATGGCACTTTCAATTGCTGACCGTGGATGGGTCTTGCAAACCGGCAGGGTGGTGCTTGACGACTCTGCCGAAGCCCTATTAGCTAATCCTGACTTAAGGGCGAGTTACCTCGGCCAAGTTGGTGAAAGTTAAGGAGCGTCGACCGGCCTCGGAGCGAATGAAACTGGCAACGTTTTCGCTGAGTTGAGAAAATTTGAGTGAGTTCTCTGAGCAGGTCCGACGACCTGAATATCGGGAAGGCGCTCCAACAAAGAGGACAGCATGACCTGCATTTGGAGCCGCCCTAGTCGAGCTCCGAGACAGAAGTGAGGGCCGACTCCAAAGGCAACGTGGTTATTCGGCGTTCTCAGCAGGTCAAAATTATCTGGATCGCGGAATACTTCTGTGTCTCGATTGGCAGCTGGATACCACAAAAGTAATTTGTCGCCCGCTTTGATGGATGCTTCACCTAGCACTACGTCTTTGGTCGCAGTCCTTCGAAAGTGGAGGACTGGATTCGTGTAACGCAAGGCCTCTTCTATGAAACCCGGCAAATGTCGAGGAACGTCACTACAAAGAGTTGCTCTCTGGTCAGGGAATTCAGAAAGCACTTCCATAGCTCCAGTTAGAGAGGAACGAGTTGTCTCATTTCCGGCAACCAATAGCAAGAACCACAGAAGAATTAGACGTTCATCATCAAGCTTTTGTCCATCAACTTCGGTGGAAACGAAATACGAAACCATGTCATCACCGGGCTGCTTTCTTTTCGCTGCAATAACCTCGCGTCCATAGCTGAATAGTTCGTCTTTGGCAGCTAGAAAATCCTTGACTGAGCCACCGAAGTCTGGATCATGATTCCCGATAATGCGATTTGACCAATCAAAGAATAATTTCGTGTCAGCGGGCCCAACGCCCATGATGTGGGCAAGTACCCGCAGAGGTAACTCTGCTGCGACTTCAGCAACAAAATCAATTTCTCCTCGTTCGCAAACCTTGTTCAGGATTTCGGAGGCGAAGCGACTTATGTTGCCCTCTAAGTTCCGAACCCAGGCCGGACCAAAAGGTTGTCGAATCGAATGGCGCAGGAGGGTGTGTTCAGGTGGGTCCATGCCCATCATATTGAGACGAGTTTCTTCGAGGACCGCTCCGCTGAGATCAGCGCCAGTAAACCCTCCTAACCATGATGAGAATGTGTCCGGATCCTTCGAAACTATCTGGACATCGCTATGCCGCGTTATACACCAAAACCCAGGGCCTTCTTTTCCGCCCGGACGGCGTGGTCGCTCTGGGTGAAAGGCGACTGGGGCGTTGTCTCGCAACGTGGCGAAGGCGCCATATGGAGGCCCCTCAGCGAAGTTCGCGGGGTCATGAAGGTCAACCTTGGTGTAGTTCGGTGCCCAAGGGTAACGAAGTTCTGAAGACGATGACATTTTGGCTTCACTCCAAACGTCGTGAGGTTTCTTGAAGAATCTAAGTCTGGATAGGGAGAACTGCTTCTGCGACGCCTTCTAACTCGGCGAACCAATCATCAGGTTCGCCAACCAGAATTGGAACGAACTTTGAAGCACCTACTTCCACGAATCGCTCCAGTTGTTCTCTCAGGCCATCATGGCCGACGGGGATTATTTCTTCGGCTGCAACACCAGGGGCACGTCGATCGAGGATTGTCTTGTAGCTGTCTGGTAGTTCTCCGTGACTGTAAGGAACGAGCACCCCGAAATGTTCTGGGTCGATAAATCTTTCGTGATCTTCAGCGGCTTGGTTGACAACCTGCCACCCTTTTGCCGCCATTTCCGGAGTGCAAAAAGAAGGAAGCCACCCATCACCGAACCTACCGCATCTGCGCAACTCCACATCAGCGGCCCCTCCTAGCCATATGTCCATTGGCTCTTGAGTTGGTTTGGGCAATAGTTCCACATCGTCGTAGTCGTAGAACTCTCCGTGATGGGTTACCGGTCCCTGTTCCCACATCTTCTTCAACAAGGGGAGTGCCTCGTTAAACATCTTTGCCCGCTGGTTTCTTTGCACTCCAAACGCTGACTGCTCATGAGGGTCAGCTACCCCTAACCCGAATGCTGGAAGAAGTCGACCGTTTGACAGCCTGTCCAAACTAGCTAGCTCCTTTGCAAGGACGGCTAGGTTGCGGCCTGGCAAGACCATTACAGAAAAACCGAACTTCATTCTCTCAGTTCTTCCGGCTGCGTACGCCAATCCGACTAGAGGATCGGGGCATTCACCGCCGAGTCTTTCGCTGAGCCAGAGCGAATCGAAGCCGAGATTTTCAAGAGAGTCAACAAACGGATCGAAGGTTGATCGGTCATTAGTAAAACTGCGGGTTCCTAGGCCAAAGCCGACACGTATCTTCATACCAAGACCCTACGACAGCTGGCGACACTGCGCCTTATGTGTAGAGCGCAATGTTTGCCTAATGTCTTTAACTATGAGCGAACTTCCCGATATCGAAAATTTGTACCGTCTGGATGGCAAGGTATGCATCGTCACTGGAGCCTCCAGTGGAATTGGTGACCGATTTGCAAGAGTTCTGGCCGCGGCTGGAGCAAAGGTCGTAGTTGCCGCCCGGCGAAACGACCGCCTCGAGGAGCTGGTCACAGAATTGCCTGATGCCCTGGCCATACAGTGTGACGTAAGTAGCGATGAACAATGCAAGAAACTGATAGATGAAACCATCGCCCATTACGGCCGCATAGATGTGTTGATAAATAATGCCGGCATTAGCGATGCTGTGCATCCTGCTGAAGAAGCAAATATCGATCTATTCCGAAAGGTTGTGGACGTAAACCTTAACTCGTGTTTCTTGCTGTCTGGGTTGGCTGCTCAAGATATGTTGACGCGCCGGGAAGGCAGCATCATCAACGTGGCCTCAGTGCATGGACTTGTCGCTTCGGCTCCGAACCTTCAGCCGGCTTATGTGGCGAGTAAGGCTGGACTGGTAAACCTCACTCGAGAACTAGCCGTCCAGTGGGCCAAGAAGGGAGTGCGCGTTAATGCCCTATGCCCCGGATACTTCGAAACCGAATTAACTCAGGTGATGTTTGACGACGAGAAATCGAATTCTTGGATCGCCCGAAATGCTTCGATGGGGCGAGGGGGGACTCCTGATGAGCTAGATGGAGCGTTACTGTTTTTGGCTAGCTCAGCAAGCAGTTATGTGACAGGTGTACCGCTGCCCGTTGATGGGGGTTGGCTGGCCCGTTGAGGGTTCTGGCTCAACGGGGCACATACCCGTACCCTCGGGTGTTGTAATGAATGCCCGACGAACTCTCTTCTTTGTAGCTGTGCCTTCAAGCCTTGTTGTGCTGGGGCTCTGCGCCTGGATTCTTTTGGGTCAGCAGCCCTTGTCAAACGGTACTCGCTGGTTGTTAGGTATCGCAGCAGTCGGTGTGTCAGTCCTGTTGCTTTGCAGTTCCATCGTCACATTGTGGATTGGAGGGCGCCAAGAGGCTGAATTGGCGTTGGCAGCGAGAAAGGACCCCCTCACTGGTCTGGGTAACCGGTTCCAAGCACAATCACGTCTAAAGACTGCTTTAGACCGATCCCGCACCAGCGGGCGAGCAGTCGGCGTAGTCTTTTGTGATCTGAATGACTTCAAAGTCGTTAACGATGTTTACGGACATACTGTCGGCGATCGTTTGTTATCAGCGGTTGGAGCGCGGTTCGCCGATTCGGTGAGGCCAACTGACACTGTCACCCGATATGGGGGCGATGAATTTGTCGTCGTATGCCCCGAATTGCGAAACGGCAATGATGTCCAATTAGTCGCCGAACGTCTGGAAATAGCTATGGAACGACCGTTCGTCATCGGCGGTCATTCGCTAATTGCAAAAGCCAGCATCGGATTCACAGTTGGGTATGGAATTCGAAATCATGTCGAAGAACTGTTGTCTCGAGCAGATGCCGAAATGTACCGAATGAAGACCCAACTCTAAGCTAACGCAGGTGTTCCTTCGAATTTTCCTGGATCTTCAGAATTGGGGAGAAGAGGCTTAGACCGCCAAGCCATAGCCTCTTCAACGCCGTCAATAACTTCTCTCCATTCACTGGGTTCCCAACCTTCAGCGCAGCCGATAAGCGATCCGTCTTGTCCTATATGGACGAGAGCAGGGAGACGTTCAAGGTTTAGAGAACCCACAAATTCTCTATTCTCGTCTGTTAAGACCAACCAGCGGTCAGCGTACTTACCCAAATATTGGCGAGTTCCTTCGCTGTTGCCCGTGACTAAAAAGGCGCATCTGATGTCCGCCTCTTCATAATGACTGAATATGCGGTCTGCGGTTGGAATTATCCAACCGCTCTCATAGGTGTAAGGGTCTATTACGACGGTCAGGAGATTGAAGGTTGTCAACCATTGAGAGAGGGTCTGTTCAGCGCCGTCAATAGTTGCAACCGACAGTTGGGTCGAGGGATCAGTAGCCACGAATTCCAACTTAGCGCCCCAGCTCGTGATGACCTAGGCAAGAACAAACTCAAGTAGAGATTTATTCTCAACCATTCCATGTGGCAATCTGCTCTAGTGCATCCGATTGAAAGACTTCGATACGTGGCTCGTGCGGGAGGTTTCGACCAAATCGACCTAGCACGTGAGGCAGCTGATGCTTTGGCTTCATTGTGGGGTGAGCCTGCGGAATTGGTTAATGCTTGTAGGCGGATACTGCATCACCACCCGCTAGCAGGATCTTTATGGGTCATGGCAACCCGTGTGTTGGTCGCCCCTGACGCGCGTAGAGCTGCCCTTCAATTCCTTGACGAGTTAAATGCTGACTTAACTTCACGCAACGTCACTGAAAGTCTCCCCTTGAACGCAACCGTCGCAGTTATTGGGTGGCCTGACTTGGCAGTGGAAAGAGTTCACAATCGTAGTGATCTGACTATTCGAGTTGTGGACGCGTACGGAGAGGGCGCTGGGTTGGCGAGATCTCTTTTGCAAAAGGGTGTCGAAGTTGAAGAAGTGCCCTTCACGGGTTTAGGACAAGCCTGTAGTCGTTCGGACATCGTCCTTCTTGAAGCAACTGCATCCGGTCCCGATGCTTTCGTTGCGCCATCGGGCTCTTATGCGGCCGCTGCGTGTGGAGTCCAATCCAACAAACAGGTTTGGGCTGTCGTTGGGCATGGTCGGGCTCTTCCCGGACCGATTTTTGAGGTTCTCGAAAATCAACTAGTCGCGAAAAACACGATGGAGGCCGATGATGAAGTAGTGCCCATGAGCCTGGTTACGCATGTAGTTGGCCCTAAAGGAATCACAACCCCTGAAACCGGGTCTAGAGAGGACTGTGTCGTAGCTGCCGAGCTACTGCGACCGGTTCTATAGGCTTAAGGTAGTGTCCTCAGAGAAGATTATTGCTGTTCGGCTAGCAGACGACGTGCAATTAACTTAAGGCAAAGTGTCTCGTCGGCACCTTCGAAGATCGAAAGCACTCGCGCATCAACGAAAAGGCGACTAACGGCATACTCCTCAGCAAACCCAAAACCGCCATGGATCTGGAGGGCTTCTCGAGTGACCCATTCAGCCGCTTTGCAGACATAAGCCTTGACCATAGAAGCCTCTAGGGTGCCTTCTCCTTTGGCCATCATTTGTGCAACCGAGTAACTGTATTGACGCGACCCTTGGATAATCGCTGCCATCCGACCGAGCTTTGTTTTGGTGAGCTGGTAATCGGCTACGGGACTTCCGAACACGACTCTGTCGCTTGCGTAGGCAACGGCTTCTTCGTAGGCAGCTTGCATGACTCCGACGGCTCGCGCTGCAGTCTGAAGGCGACCGTTTTCGAATCCCGCCATCTGCATGTAGAACCCTTTGCCGAGTCCCTCTTCTCCACCTATCAAATTTTCTGACGGAACAAACCAGTTGTCGAAGGCTATTTCAAAGCTGTGCATGCCTCGATAACCCAACGTAGGAATTGCTCGGCCTTCCATGGCTCCGCCCTCGGTTTGGGAAAATTCGAAACTGTGACCCTCTGCTTGTGGTTTCGGAACGATGAATAAACTCAGACCACGATGGGTTTTGGAACGATCGGGATCGGTTCTAGCTAGAAGCATTAAGACGTTGGCTCTCCCAGCAAATGTGCACCAGGTTTTTACCCCGTTGATCACCCAGCCGCCTTCAACAGCTGTAGCGGTGACTTTAAGGTTTGCTACGTCCGACCCATAGTCGGGTTCGGTTACTGCAACAGCAACCATGGTTTCGCCGGTAGCAATCTTGGGAAACCATTCTCGTTTCTGTTCTTCTGTGCCCCCTCTTTCGAGCGCTCGAGTGAGGATTTCAGGTCGGGTGATGAGTGAACCACCGGCTCCCAAAGAAGCTCTTGAGAGCTCTTCGGTAGCAATAACCATTCCCATGTAGTCGCTCTCGCTGCCAGTAGCAAAGCCGCCATATTCTTCAGGCACCGAAAGGCCGAAACATCCGAGTTCCGCGAGCCCTTCAATGATCTCTTCGGGGATGTCGGTGTCCTGTCGGTGAATGTGTTCGGCCCGAGGAGCGACCTTATCTTCGGCGAACCGGCGAAACGTATCTGACACCATCGTGAAGTCTTCATCTAAGTGGAGTGGGGCATCGATGGTCGCAAGCTCGGCAACAAATTCTGGCGCTCGGAATTGGCTAATAAAATCTCGCGCTGCGTCAGTAGCCCCCTCTTCAACGCCCCAAGCCGCTTCACGTCCAAAGAGCTTGGAATTAAGGTCCGCAAGCGCGTCAGCGATGAACACACAGGCGATTTTGCTTTCGCTTTCTCCTTTAGCCCCGTAGTCCAAAAGAGATCGACTTATCTCTATCGCGGATGCGGAATGTGCAAGGTCATATAAGAAACTCTGATGTTGATCAACATCTTCTAGCGACGCAGCGTGAGCGGTCGCGTTATCAATAATTGAGACGCCAATAGCTAAGGCATCTGCTGCTGCTTGTAGATCAGGTGCGGTCATGAATGTTCACCACTTCGTCCAGTCGAGATAATGAGTCAGGCTATGAGTAGAACCTACAAATACACAAGAATTCTCGAAACTGGAGTGAACTCTAGAGTTAACTGTTGCACTCTCGGCTTAGAGATTCCTACGATGACGCGATTGTGTACGACTGCTACCTCCAACGGAGAGATTTGTGAATACTCATGACCGCCCATTTGGTCGTTACTTCGAAGACTTTGAGATAGGCGACGTTTATAGGCATTGGCCGGGTAAAACGATTACCGAGGCAGACGATCATCTTTTTTGCATGATTACTATGAATCATCACCCGCTTCACACCAATGAGTGGTTTGCGCAACATGAAACTGTGCATGGAAAGAACGTTGTTGTTGGAAATCTCGTCTACTCATTAGTCCTCGGAATGAGTGTTCCCGATGTCAGTGGAGCGGCGATAGCGAACCTTGAGGTTGAAAATCTGACTCACCGGCGCCCAACTTTTCACGGAGACACCATCTATGCCGCCACGAAAGTTTTAGCAACAAGTGAATCCCAAAGTCGTTCCGATAGAGGGATAGTGGCGGTCGAAACCCGAGCGATTAACCAACGCGAAGAAGAAGTTTGTTACTTCCGTCGCAAAGTGATGGTATGGAAACGTGATGCGGCCCCAGCCCGAAACTTTCCATATGGCGAAGATATCTGGCAGAACTGAAATTGACATTGCTGTTGATAGAGAGGCCTTGAACCGGGGTCTATGTCAATGGGCGTCTGCAACGTTGCGCGATTTACCGTGGCGTTCGACAAGAGACCCATGGTTAGTGTTGGTGTCGGAAGTGATGCTGCAGCAAACACAAGTGAATCGGGTGACGCCCAAATACAACGAGTTTTTGAGGCGATGGCCATCACCCCAGGCTTTGACCGAATCCACGCTCTCGGATCTTCTCAAGTTGTGGCAGGGGCTCGGCTATCCGCGTAGAGCGCGAAACCTTTTCGATTCTGCTCATCGCATTGTTCAGCTCCATGATGGCGAGGTTCCGAATGCGTTAGAAGATCTCCTAGCGCTTCCTGGTGTTGGTCCCTACACAGCTAGAGCTGTTCTGGTTTTCGCATTCGAGCTGCCGTTTGGCGTGTTGGACACCAATGTCGGACGCTTACTTGCTCGTTGGACGGGTCGTTCATTAGGGCCTAAGGAGGGTCAAGACATAGCCGATGAGTTAGTCGATCCCGACAGACCATGGCTTTGGAATCAAGGATTATTTGATTTAGCTGCGCTGCAGTGCGTGAAACGAAACCCCCAGTGCGGTGAGTGTCCCGTAAACGAGTGGTGTTCATGGCGAGGTGTGGGTGACGACCCTGCATCAGGTAGTGCCGGGGTGTCGACAGGGCAGACCCCTTTTCAGGGCAGCGACCGGCAAGCTCGGGGACGCATGTTAAAGGCTCTGACCCAAGGCCCAGTTCCAGCTGCCCAAGCGGCAGAAATAATGGAACTAGAAGGTGACATAGTCAGAGCTACTCGGCTTATCAACGACCTTCGAAAGGAGAGCCTCATTACAGTGCAAGATGAGGCACTACTACTTGGTGATTTGCTCCAATAGCTGGTCTATCGCTTTGTCGGCGATAGTTACCATCTCGTCGTCAGTCCTATCTTGAATCGGGTGCTCAACCCAAACAGCGGCTGCATCGAAGCCCAGCGCTTTGGCCTGAACCTCGGCGCCGTCAATGAATTGAGTTGTTGCCACGAAGACGCCTGGAAGACCTCGTCGTTCTAGGTCAGTGATGTCATGCACACTGCATGACGTGCAGCTGCCTCAATCGGCTAACGCTTCTATGACCACGTCACATTTGGTTGCTATCTCATGACGTAGATCAACAGGAGCAGGTTTGGTGAAGGTAGGTTTGCAAAAACGCTCAACCCGCAGACCTCGTTCAACAAGTCTTTCTTCTATCCGATCGAGGAAACGATCACCTCTAGGTTTGCTGATATCGAGCAAACCTACCGTAAGGCCATCAAGAGTTTCTGGTCGGGCTGCACGCGGAATATCGGCTGGAGTTGCCTCATTCGTTGGATCTAGAACTTTTGTCATAGCTTCTCCCTTGCTACGGAGTGATTTCGACACAGACAGGATCGGATCCCATTGCGCCGTTCACCCACCCTCCAATGATCGCTGAAAATAACCCAGCCGCGCCACCACAGTGAACAATATGTAACCCATTTTCGCGGAATTTCGGTAAATCTAAGTCCTTCATGCCTTCGGGAATACCCTCGGGAATGTTTCCAGCGCCTCGAATCAGTTCGTAGCCGGGCCTGACCGTTAGCTCGTTTATGCGACTAGCCAGCTGTTCTCGCGACCAACCGGACTCCTTGAAAACTCTCGAATGGTCAGGGGCAACTGCGAGTATTGCGTCAAAACCTAAAACAAGTTTTGGGTGCTGTATTGAAACCAAGTTTGCTGCGTAGGTGCGAGCTAGTGAATCTGGATCACGTGATAATTGATCGACGAGATTCCTAGGCGCTTCGCCAGGGAACGCTAAGACTGTGTTAGTGCCTGCTGGAAAGCCATACATAGTCGAGATTGGCGGCCATGGTGAGTCCTTTTCTCGTTCAGCGAAACAAAATCCGACCTTGCCAGGAGACCCGAATGCCGCTCGGTCTACCTCTCCAGGCCTTCCTCCGCCTACGTTTCGAATAACAAGCTGCACCGCACGTCCGATAGTGCTATTTGCGCGGTTTCCTTGACCGAGAACATTGTTCCCAGAATTCATGCCTATCTGTTCGGTTATCGGTCCATTAACAACTAACACTGGAGCATGAGGCATGGTCGTCGCTAAGAGACCATGCATATTGAAGGTCTGTGTGCAGACCGCTTCTACGGCTGCGAGAACCACCGGAAGGTACTCGGGTTTGCATCCCGCCATCACGGCGTTGATGGCCACTTTCTCCACAGTGCAGGGCGCTAAATCCGGGGGGATAGAAGCAACGATGTCTGCCGGTGAGCGCGTAGTTCCTTTCAGCATCGCCGCTACGCGAACTTCGCTCGGCGGAACTACCGGTAGCCCGTCTGTCCAACCGCGATTGAAGAGGGCTTCATGGGTATCTTCGAGTGCCGCAAATTCGACGCAGCGGGCTGTGAAGCTTGCACCACCGAACCGAAGTTCCAAATCCGGGCTAATCGAAGGGTCAACTGAAAGTGACCCACATCCGGGTCGTTGGTCGGGCAAGTCGGGCCCCAAGCCGGAAATGTTAGTGAGTGATTCCCAGTTGGATCTAGACCACCCCACTGTCCTGGATACTTCTTTGCCACCTTCTACCGCAAGCAGGGTCGGAACTGTTTCGATGTTGTGATGCCAAGAAAGGGCTAAATCTTCGTCAAACTGACGCTTGCCTATTCCGGCGGGAAACTCAGGGTCATCTTGGGTAAAGACTGTCAGTTGAGTTTCTTTTTCTAACGCTAAGAGAACTGGAACAATGAGTTCACAAGTTGGGCAGTCCTTCTTTACAACAGCAATGAGTCCATCGGGAAGTGCGGGTGACTCATTAAGACTCATGCACTGACGATAACCGGTTCTTGGTAGCTGTTCTAAACGGTTAGGAGCCACGGGGGGCTACGCTTCGATCAGGACTGGCATAAGGAGTGGTCGTGACTGATATCGATTCAGGGGTGTTTAGGAATGTTTTGGGACATTTCCCGACTGGAGTGACTGCAGTCACGGCGGTTAATGAGGGCAAGCCAGTTGGGATGGCTATTGGTTCTTTTACCTCGGTGTCACTTGATCCGCCCTTGGTGGCCTTCTTGCCAGGTAAAGAGTCTGGCTCCTGGAAAGAAATTCGCGAAGCTGGATCGTTCTGCGTGAATGTTATGGGCCAAGACCAGATGGAAGTATGCGGCGTCATGGCTAGTCGAGCCGAAGATAAGTTTCAGAATGTTGATTGGACACCGGCTTCTTCCGGCTCACCGATCATTGCTGGGTCAGTCGCCTATATCGACTGTCGCATTGAAGTCGTTCATGATGGTGGCGACCATGACATTGTTGTAGGCCGGGTCTTAGATCTGGAAGTTATGGAAAGCAAACCTCCACTTGTCTTCTTTCAAGGAAACTACGGAACCTTTAGCTGATACAGAACAGTGGTAGTTGCGGCACGGATGATACTGGGGATTGTTTTTCTCAGCTCGGGCGCTTTGAAGTTGCGCGACCCTTCATGGCTCCCGACGGCACGAAAATTTGGTGCGCCTAGATTTGTGGCTGTTGCCGTAGCGCCGACTGAGATTTTCTTGGGAGCGATGTTGCTTGTCGGTGTGGCATCACCGTGGCCATCGATAGCATCGGAAATCATTTTGGCGATTTTCACAGTCGCTATGTTGCGTGTGATGCGTAGACCACTAGATCAGCGACCTGTTTGTGCATGTTTCGGACGTTGGGCGGCTCGTCCGGTGGGAAGCAGTTCGGTTGTAAGAAACTTGGTGCTCTTGGTGCTGGCTGCTATCTCAACTGGGTTGTAGAGGGTTAGATAAGTCCAACATGTCAAGAATGAGTGACGAGATAAATGCTTCGTCTTTCCAGGCATCGTAACGACCCGATGGTCCGCCATGGCCTGAATCAATTTCAGTCCGAAACAAGATTGGTCGGGTGCTAGTAGTTTCTGAACGTAGTTTCGCTACCCATTTTGCGGGCTCCCAGTACTGAACTCTTGGATCGTTGAGTCCGGCAGTCACGAGTAGGGCCGGATGGTTCGTTGCTTCGATATTCTCGTAAGGCCCATATTCGGCGATCATCTTAAACGTTGCAGGATCATCTGGATTGCCCCACTCCTCATATTCAGTAACCGTGAGTGGAATGGACGGATCTAGCATCGTGTTTAAGATGTCCACGAATGGAACTTCAGCAATAACTCCAGCGAATGCGTCTGGTCGCTGGTTGACCATAACTCCCATGAGCAACCCCCCTGCGCTCCCTCCACGCGCCACGATGTGGTCAGGGTCAGCCCACCCTTCGGCGACAAGGTGATCTCGGCAACTCCCAAAATCCGTAAAAGTATTTTGTTTGTGCTCGAGTCGCCCTTGCTCATACCAATTACGTCCGAGTTCGCCACCACCGCGAATATGAGCTATCGCAAAAACCACACCGCGATCCAACAGTGAAAGGCGAGCAGAAGAAAAGGAAGCAGGTATCCCAATTTCGTAAGCTCCGTAACCGTAAAGCACCGTAGGAGCTGGCCATGACACTGCACTCGGGCGCCAAACGAGGCTGATTGGCACCTTTGTTCCATCTGGAGACAACGCCCAGGACCGTTGGCTACTGTACATCGACAGATCTGTATCTCCTAGAACTGCTTGTTGTTTCAGTAGAACTTGTTTTCTGCTGTCAATATCGATTTCAAAGGTGGAAGGGGGAGTCACCATTGAGGTGTACCCGTACCTAAAGGTACGAGTCGAGTATTCGGCGTTAGCCCCTGGTGCTGCTTCAAAAACTGGCTCCTCCATCTCTATTTCAAAATCAGAACCGGTGGAATGGTCGAGGACCCGCAAGATTGGGATGCCTTCCGTGCGTTCTGTAATAACAGTGAAAGTTTCGAAGGTCTCCACATCTTCGATTCTCACGCCCTCCCGGTGAGGTATTAACTCTTGCCAGTTCTCATACGCCCAATTACTAACTGGCGCCTCCATCAATCGGAAGTCAACGGCATTATCGTTAGTAAGGATCAACAACCGTTGTCCTTGGTGATTAATTCTGTATTCGTGCCCCTCGCGCCGCGCTTCCACCAGAGACAAGGCATTGTTGGGGTGGTCAGCATCGAGCAGCCAGTACTCGGAAGACATTTTTGATTCACTTCCGATAACGATGAATTGCTCGCTTCGAGTGGTTCCTATTCCTACCCAAAACCGCTCATCATCTTCAGTGAAAACCGTTACATCGAGTTCCGGGTCAGTGCCTATCTGATGTCGGATCACTCTGTCAGGCCGGCGAGCTTCGTCTGTCAACACCATGAACAAGGTTTGAGAGTCATTTGCCCAAACCAAGCCATAGGAGAGACCGCCGACTCCGGTGTCAAGCACCTCATGAGTTTTGAGGTCCACTACTGTGAGTTCGTATTCTTCATTGCCTTGATCGTCAATCGTGTAGGCAAGCAAACGGTGATCAGGGCTTACACATAGGTCACCCAGGGCGAAATAATCTGAACCTTTAGATAGATCATTTTCGTCGAGTATTACTTCTTCGGTTGCAGGTTCGCCCCTGAGCTGGCGAACGTGGATTGGGTATTGAAGCCCCTCGCCTGTGCGAACCCCGTACTCCCAAACCCCTTTTGGCACAGGAACTGATTGATCGTCCTCTTTAATCCGGGATTTAATTTCAGTGAAAATACATTCGCGTAGATCCTTTAGATGCTTGGTCGACTGATCCACCCATTCATTTTCTGCGTGTAAATACTCAAGTACAGCTGGATCATCGCGGTCTCGTAACCAAAACCAAGGATCCTCTGTTGAGTAACCGTGTGTCGATCGGGTGTGGGCACGGCGGGGAGCAATTGGTGGCGAGAGGTTGGCGGATTCCATTTAACGGACGCTAGCCCTCTTTGGCAGCGGAACTAAAGGTGAAGTGCTTGCTAGCGCGATAGTTTGCTCATTGCTGACCGATTAACTGTTTGAGGTTTCGACATGCCCATTTATGCGTTAGGCGACTATCAACCCGAGATTCATCCCGATGCCTGGGTCATGCCAGAAGCAGTTTTGATTGGGCGGGTGAAGGTTGGTGCTCGCGCAACCATATGGTCAGGAGCTGTGCTCCGTGCTGATGATAACGACATCGTGATTGGAGAAGAGACCTCCGTTCAAGACAACGCCGTCCTTCACGTAACAGAAGAGCTGCCTACCATTGTCGGGAGCCGTTGCACAATCGGTCATTTGGCACACTTGGAGGGCTGCACGGTCGAAGACGAGGCACTGGTAGGAACCGGGTCGATAGTGCTCCACGAAGCGGTGATTGGTGCCCGAGCGCTAGTAGGTGCAGGCGCCGTGGTGCCCGGAAGGATGCATGTTCCTCCCGGTTCGATGGCTCTGGGTACCCCGGCGAAACTCAGAGAAGGTGTTGACACGGATCCACTTATATTGCCTGGTGTCGAGACCTACATTGGCCGTGGCAAAACCTTCAGACAACAGATGCGACGTATCGACTGAGCCGAGACAATAAATGACATAGGGTCAAGTCATGAGAAAAGCGAAAATTGATCTCGGCAAAGTTGGTCTCTGGACTGGAGTTCTAGACAGCATGCCGTCTTCAGCGGCAAATGAACTTTGCGCTGAAGCAGGTGAGCTTGGCTTTAAGACAATCTGGATTCCGGAGGCGGTCGGTCGGGACCCGTTTGTTGCAGCAATGCGAATACTGGAAAACACTTCGGATCTCGTAATCGCTACTGGGATCGCGAACATTTACGCTCGCGATGCAATGACCATGGCAAATGGGCAACGGAGTATTGAAGAGGCACACCCAGGGAGATTCCTCTTAGGCCTGGGGGTTAGTCATCTGCATTTGGTTGAGTGGGTCAGAAAGCATGACTATTCGAAGCCTCTGAGCTACATGGGTGAATACCTGAAAGCTATGCACAAAGCCAGGTTTATGGCGGTCGGCCCATCGGAGTTACCTGAAATTGTGCTGGCGGCTCTTGGTCCGAAGATGCTTGAATTAGCTGCATCAGAAACTGCCGGAGCACATCCATATTTTGTGCCGCCGGAACATACGCAGTTAGCTCGCGAGGTTATGGGCTCAGAAGCTTTGCTGTACCCAGAACAGATGGTTGTTTTGGAAGATGATCCAGGCACCGCCAGATCTGTAGCCAGACAACACATGAAAACCTACGCTGCTCTGCCGAACTACGCGAATAATCTCATGCGGCTCGGTTACGACGCCGAGGATATTGAAAATCTCGCTGACAATGTCGTTGATGCCGTAGTTGCATGGGGCTCGCTTGATCAAATTCGTAAACGAGTAAATGCACATTTCGATGCTGGAGCAGACCATGTTTGTGTCCAGGTGTTAACTGAGGAGCCACATCAGGTACCCGAAGGATGGCGCAAATTGGCCCCCGCTTTGATCGGTTGAACTATTGGCTTCTGTTCGTACTGAAATCACAGAGCTTGCGACCGGATTAGGAATGTTGGGGTTCGACAGCCCCTCCAAAGCAATTAGTCAACTCCCGCCTCAATTCATTGACGTCAGTCACCACGTATGGGATCAATTCGTGCAGGCGGTTGACGAGTCTTTGCACCGGGTTGACTTTGCTGGTGCGTACCGGAATGGACAGGTCTTCTTGGAAGCAGAGCATGGCTTACGGGGGCGGCCACCGCGTCTTATTGAATGGAAAGGTAGCCACCGCAGCCCTGGCCATGACCAGTTGCCAATAGATCTGCGGGTAGATCACGTATATCTGATCTCATGTAAGTACTCATCTAAGATTTTACTCAATGCGGCGCCCGCCAACTTGTTCGCGGCAAATCGAGAGGTGGGGGACTGGTACGACCACGCCGCCCCAGACGAGCATCAAGCTTTATATGCCGCAGTGCGAGAGGAAGTTGAGAGCAGTATCGACCTGCCGCCTTTCGTGGGCGACCTTGCGAAACACCATCGACTGGAGTTGAAAACAGCTTTAGCCGATCGACAATGGAGTCCTAGGTGCGCCGCAGCATACCGAGACCTAGCTTCTGAGGTAGGCAGAGTTACGGCAAGTCAATGGCGTAAGTCCGTAGCAACGAAACGCCAGAGAGAGTCTCTGTTGTGGCGCTTATTACGTATTGGACCGGCGCCCTATTATGTTCTTGGCTCAGCTAAAGACCGGTCTTTGCGGTTGCTGGTCACCACCCCGTGGGACTGGCGACGTCGCTTCGAATTCCGTGACCTTGAAATGTGGGGCGAGCAAGCAGGTCAACCAAAAGTTGGATGGAGAGCCACGGTCCGAGATCATGAAGCAGCAGAGGAAACCTATGTGGATGGACACGTCGAAGTTCGATGGAGTCATGGACGATTTGCTCAAGCGCCTGAAGCCAAGGTTTACTTGGACACTCCGCATACGAAAGTGCCGGGATACTTACATATCGATGATTCCCAAAGTTGGACAGGTCAAATGAGTGGGTCCGAAATTCAATTACCACTATCCTAAGAGGAGTAATTAATTCCTCAGGAGTGCGCGTGACTAATACTGAGCCCACTGTTTCGATAGATGTTGGCAAATACAAGCTTGGTTGGAGCGACGAAGAGGACTACGTCTATAAGCCGCAAAAAGGCTTGAACGAAGACATCATTCGCGAGATGTCCTTCCTCAAGAAAGAACCAGAGTGGATGCTGGACTTTCGGCTGCGGTCATACGAGATCTTTAAAAGAAAGCCGATGCCTAATTGGGGTGGGGATACCTCGGAAATTTATTTCGACGATATCTACTACTACATCAAGCCAACCGAAGGTCAGGTAGATGCTTGGGAAGAGCTTCCGGATTCAGTAAAAGACACCTACGAAAAACTAGGGATACCTGAAGCGGAGAGAAAATATCTTGCTGGAGTCACCGCGCAATATGAGTCGGAGGTGGTCTACCACCGAAACCGCGAAGACTTGGAAGAGCAGGGAGTGATCTTTTCCGATATGGATTCGGCGGTAAAGGAACACCCCGAAATAATTCAAAAATATTTCGGGACGATTATTCCGCCTGGCGATAACAAGTTCTCGGCATTGAATTCAGCTGTTTGGTCTGGGGGATCGTTTATATACGTCCCGCCAGGGGTTGAAGTAGAGATGCCGTTACAGGCCTACTTCCGTATAAATGCCGAAAATATGGGTCAATTTGAACGCACCCTGATCATTGCCGATGAAGGCGCAACGGTGCATTACATCGAAGGATGTTCTGCGCCTGTATACAGTTCTGATTCGCTGCATTCAGCAGTCGTCGAATTGTGCGCATTGCCTGGCGGTCGGATCACTTATACAACGATTCAGAATTGGTCCAGCAACGTATTCAACCTTGTTACTAAGCGGGCAGCGGCATATGACGAGGCTCACGTGGAATGGATCGACGGAAATATAGGTTCACGCTTGACTATGAAGTATCCAGCGGTCTACCTCATGGGGCCGAAGGCCTCAGGAGAAGTGCTTTCGGTCGCCTATGCAGGTGAAGGTCAGCACCAGGATGCCGGAGCAAAGATGGTCCACGCAGCTCCCGAGACCACATCGAAAATAGTGTCAAAATCGATTTCTAAAGATGGTGGCCGCACCACCTATCGCGGCTTGGTGCGAGTGGAAGAAGGCATGGACGATTGCCGCTCTCATGTTCAGTGTGACGCGTTGCTTTTAGATGAAATAAGCCGATCTGACACCTATCCGTACCAAGAAATTGGATCGCGAGACGCAGAAATTGGTCACGAAGCTACGGTTTCTAAAGTGGCCGATGAACAGCTTTTCTATCTGATGAGTCGAGGGCTATCTGAAGAACAGGCCATGGGGATGGTTGTCAACGGGTTCATTGAGCCGGTTACGAAGACGTTGCCTATGGAGTATGCGGTCGAATGGAGTCGACTTATAGAACTCCAGATGGAAGGATCCATCGGCTAACCCTTTGGCCGGGTTGTGAGGTCATAAAGGAAAGGCTGTACCTGGAGTAGCGATCGCTGCTTCTCTTGGGTACGGTCACGGTGCAATCTTCAATGGAGGCTTTTAGGTGCGTACACCGAAGGACTTTTTTTCACCGCTAGCGCTTGGGGCACCAGACCCCCTCAGAGAGATTCCGTTCCGCCCTTCGCGAATGATTCATTTCTTTGATCCCTCTAACGAGAAAATGAGGTCGAAGATCCCAGCAATAGCGCCGACAGTTGACGTCCTGCTTGGAAATCTCGAAGATGCAGTTGCAGCTGACAATAAAGAGGCAGCGAGAGCGGGCTTGGTAGAAGTCGGCCGAAGCTGGGAGAGCGGAGAAACTCAGCTATGGACCAGGGTTAATAGTCTTGACTCTCCCTGGTTCTTAGATGACCTGATGACGTTAGTGACCGAAATTGGAGACAAGCTTGATGTAGTGATGATCCCAAAAGTCGAAGGAAGCGAAGATATCCATTTCGTAGACCAATTACTTGCTCAACTCGAAGCGCGCGTCGGTTTAAAGCGACCGATTTTGGTGCACGCAATCTTGGAAACGGCTCAAGGTGTTGCGAATGTAGAGGATATTTGTGGTGCCAGTCCTCGTATGCAGGGCCTTTCTTTAGGGCCCGCCGACCTAGCGGCAGACCGCCGTATGAAAACCACCAGAGTTGGAGGAGGGCATCCCGGTTATCTCGTTCGGCAAGACCCAGAAGAAGGGCTGGAAGATGCGTCTCGGATTTCGTACCAACAAGATCTTTGGCACTACACACTGGCCCGAATGGTTGATGCTTGTGGTGCCCATGGAATTCTTCCTTATTACGGACCTTTCGGAGATATAGCAGACACGATCGCTTGTGAAGATCAGTTTCGGAACGCCTATTTGCTGGGTTGCGTGGGTGCTTGGAGTCTTCATCCGGTTCAGATAGATATCGCTAAGAAGGTATTTAGCCCTGAGCCGTCCGAAGTTGCTTGGGCGATACGTGTAATTGAAGCAATGGGAGATGGCACCGGGGCGGTCATGCTCGATGGCAAGATGCAAGACGATGCAACGGTTAAGCAATGCCATGTGGTCGTTAACCTCGCCAGGGAGCTGGCTGCTAAGGACTCAGACTTAGCCGAAAGATACGGGTTCTGATCCCTTCAGAACCAAGCAAACATTGCAGGAGATGCAGACATGTCAAGTTATCGGCCTAGACGTTCCGTGCTTTATATGCCCGCGGCTAATGAACGAGCTCTTGAGAAAGCGAAAGATATTAAAGCCGATGCTTTGATCTTCGACCTTGAGGATGCGGTAGCTCCGGATAGTAAGGAAATAGCTCGTGAACAAGCCTGCGCAGCAGCAGCTTCAGCTGCTTATGGAAACCGTGAACTAACGATTCGTTGTAATGGCTTAGATACTCCCTGGGGCCGGGAAGACGTCTTGGCTGCCGCCGCTGCAGCCCCATCTGCTGTTGTGATCCCAAAGGTTGATAGCTCTAACTACTTGGACGAAATTTCTGAGTTGCTGGATCAGGGCGGAGCCCCGCCGACTACCCAAATATGGGCCATGGTGGAGACACCAGTTGGAATACTGAATGTTGATCAAATTGCTCAACACAAACGCATGGCGGTCATGGTTCTAGGAACCAACGATATGGCTAAAGAACTTCGGGCGACAATCACTCCTGACAGGGCGACACTCCTGCCTTATTTATCGATGTGTTTGTTGTCAGCGAGAGCTGCAGGTATTGGGATTCTTGATGGCGTCTATAACGACATTAAAGATGATCTTGGATTCGAATCTGTGTGTGTTCAAGGTGCGGAAATGGGATTCGACGGTAAAACGCTTATTCATCCAAACCAGGTAGATCCGACCAATAAAATCTTTTCGCCGAGCATGGATGAGCTCGATTTTCATAAACGTGTCATTGAAGAGTTCGAAGCAGCTGAAAAAGAAGGCCGAGGGGTGCTAACCGTTGATGGGAAGATGATTGAGAATCTTCACGTTGATGAAGCCCGACGAGCCATTGCAGTTGCTGAAGCGATCTCCGCTCTTTGATCAGGAATAATCCTTCCTAACTCGTCTAATTGCCCCACAGGCGCGACAATATAGACATGCCTATGCGCACTAATTGCCGGCACTATGAGACCCGCTCATATGGCAACGGCGAAACTGTCAGAAAATGTAATTTAGATTTGGCGCCTGAGGCTCCTTGGCGGTGTCCAGACGATTGTCCCGATTACGCCCCTCGGCGAATCGATGTGGCTTGGGACCATGGATCCCTGGGCGTGCAAGACTTTGCGGAAGAGCCTGACAGTTTGGGGGATGACGACTCCATAGCAGCTCTTCTGGATGCGGCGGAGGACATTGTTAATGCTGCAGGACCGGACATCTTGTTGGAACTCGAAGCGGAGAAAAACAAGAAAGGACGTCGCCGGCCGCGAATGAGCAAAAAGGCTCGAGCGAAAAAAAGAAAGAAGGGTAAGAAACGCTGAGCGGTCTAAACGGGTATTTCTACTATCCAGATAGGTAGAATTACTTGTTGTGACACCCACCGGAACGACTCTGTTTGAGGCCCCAGATTGGCATGGAATAGGGGATTCTCCCCGTCATATTGAGCGAAGAAAAGAGGCGGAGAAAAGAGCTTCGCAGGCCGGGATACCTTCCTTTGAAGAGGAGCTCTGGCGTTACACGCCGATCGATGATCTAGACCTTTCTAAGTACAACCTGCTTTTGCCAGGTGGAGAGGTCATCGACACAGGCCTAACCGAAGGCCTTGACAGCGAAGCGGCCGCAATAATCCATATTGTTAATGGAAAAATCTCCTCAATCTCAACCTTGGATGACTCAATTTCGGTGTACTCCGAGGGAGACGAGCTTGAAAACGCTATTGGTTCGGTCGTATCTCCCGACTTCGATTTCTTCGCCGATTGCAATCTGGCATACAACGCGTCTCCTGTGTTGATCGAGATTGCGCCCAACTCTGTCGTCGCATCCCCGATTCTGATTCGTCACCACACCAGTGTCGATAACCTTGCTTGGTTCCCTCGTGTAGTTGTTCATGCCGGTGAGAACTCCGAAGCAACAGTCATAGAACATCAAAGCAGTACTGATGTAGACGCGTTGGTATGCCCAGTGATCGAAATCGATGTTGCTCAAGCAGCCCGACTGAAATACGTCACGGTGCAGGAACATGGGGACAATGTCTGGCAGATCGCTACCCAAGTCGCCAACGTGTCTAGGGACGGGCATGTAGCGCTGAACCAAATTGCTTTAGGCGGTGCATACGCCCGGGCGAGAATAGATACCAAGATGGTGGGTCAAGGTTCTTCTAGTGAGACCACAGCGGTTTATTTTGGAAGACAAAAAGCAAAGCATGATTTTAGAACGTTTCAGAAACACGAAGCTCCACATAGCAACTCCAATCTTCTGTTTAAAGGCGTAGTTGACGACGAAAGTCGAGCTATCTACACCGGCCTCATACGAATTGAGTCCGATGCAGGTGATGTAAACGCATTTCAAACAAATCGGACACTTAAACTCTCGGACGAAGCGTGGGCAGAATCGGTTCCAAACCTCGAGATTGAAAATAACGACGTCAAGTGCAGTCACGCGTCAGCGGTGGGCCCTATTGATGAAGATCAAAAATTTTATTTAGAAAGTCGAGGGGTTCCAGCAGATATAGCTGAGGCCCTAGTAGTCAAAGGTTTTTTTGCCGACGTCCTAGAAGCGCTTCCGTCGCAACTGATTAGCGAAGCCGTCAACGCTCGAATCGAAGAACTTCTCTCACTGGATCTAGGTCTAAAGATACAATGACCCACTTATGTAGCGTCGACGAGATAGAGGATGGAGAAGCACGACGGTTTGACGTTGAAGGTCACCGTATCGCCGTCGTCAGAATTGGGGACGCGTTCCACGCGATAGGAGATAGATGTAGTCATGCGAACTACTCACTTTCTGATGGAGTCGTCTGGCCCGCTGATTGCGCCATTGAATGCCCCAAGCATTTCTCCAAGTTTGATCTTCGCACCGGAGCGCCCGATGTTTTTCCTGCCACCCAGCCAGTGCCGATCTATACAGTGAGCATCGCCAATGGCCAAGTAGAAGTGGATTTACCGTGACCATCCTCTCTATAAAAAACCTTGGCGTAACCGTTGGAGAGCAACAAATTCTTAATGGACTGGATATCGAGGTTGGATCTGGAGAGGTCCACGCAGTGATGGGCCCTAACGGTGCAGGAAAGAGCACGCTTTCAAACGTAATTATGGGTAAAGCGGGATATCAGATCACAAGTGGCTCCCTTGAACTAGATGGTCAGGACCTTTCAGCTTTGCCGACTTGGGCACGAGCCCAAGCGGGACTTTTTCTGGCGATGCAATACCCAACTGAAGTTCCTGGCGTGTCAGTGCGCGAAACCCTAGAGCTGGCCTTAGCCGAACGTACAAGCCAAGCAATAGATGTACGTTCCAGGCTTCTAGAGGAAGCGAAAAAGATTGGACTGGCAAAAGAGCTTTTGGACCGTGCTCTGAATGTCGATATGTCCGGCGGAGAAAAAAAGAGGAATGAAACCGCCCAGCTAGGGGTTCTAGAGCCTCAAATTGCAGTTTTAGACGAATTAGATAGTGGGCTTGACATCGATGCCTTGCGGGCTTGTGCTGAGCGCATTGAGAGTATGACCGAGCAGGGGTTAGGAGTTCTGTGTATCACTCATTATCACCGCCTCCTTGATTATTTGCCGGCTGATCACGTCCATATTTTGGTGGGCGGTCGAATCGTCGAAAGCGGCGGCCCTGAACTAGCGCGAGAACTTGAAGCTGAGGGGTATGCGCGCTTTATCGAATCCGATAATGAGTCAGAGGGAGTGTCGGTGGCGATTGGCGGGCGATCGCAGCAAATTAGCGTGGAGACATCTGACGCTGAAGACCCTTTTGCGGACCCGCTTGCCTGAAGATAATGGCTGATCACACTTTTTAGTGTGATTAGACTTGAGAGGGTTCCACCCGGCTCGACAGTATTGGGATTGGAAGACAATGAACCGCGAAGTTCTGACGACTGAACAAACTGTGGCTGCAGCCCAAGAATTACCCGAGTGGACGATCGTTGCTGACGGGTTAGAACGCACATTTGAGTTCGGCAATTTCGTTCAAGCATTTTCGTTTATGACGGCTATCGCTATGCATTGTGAACGGTTAGATCACCACCCTGAGTGGTCCAACGTGTATGGAACAGTCCGAGTCCGACTTACTACCCATGACCGAGGCGGCATCACTGGGCTGGATGTCACTCTGGCTGGGCTTATGGAAAGCCTCGCAGATGAGTGACTTGAGAGGTTTGTTGTTCAGGCTCTACAAGATGTGGTCGAAGCTGAGGCCAGCCAAACTGACCATTGGAGTTCGGGCACTTGTACTCGATGAAGAAGGCCGAATCTGCCTGGTTCGTCATAGCTACCGAGATGGCTGGTACTTGCCCGGAGGTGGCGTAAAGACCGGAGAGTCGTTGGTTGACGCTATGCAAAGGGAATTACGCGAGGAAACGGGCGTAGAACTTCCTGAGACGCCGCAGTCAGTTCATGGCGTTTTTTCATCGTTTCATGAACACAAAAGCGACCACGTCGTGGTTTTTGTGGTCAAGGACTGGTCGATTGGCTCTTCCGGCTCTTCGGAAATAGCTGAGGTTGGTTTTTTTGCTTCGGACAACCTGCCTGAAGGGACTTCGGCGGCCACCACAAGGCGTATCAAAGAACAAGTCACTGGCGTCCCGCCCGGACACCGCTGGTAAGGCGTTATGCCTCTAACTCGCTAAGTCCTGTCAACAAGGCGTTCCAGGACAGGGTTGCACACTTGATGCGGACTGGAAATTTTACGACACCTTTCAGCGCCTCAAGGTCGCCGAGTTCAAACACGGCCTTAGAACTATGTTCCAATGACTCAGAGCCGATCTCTTCCTCATGGATTGACATCATTGCTTTGAACTGTCGTGTTAGTTCGCGCACTTCATTCAGAGATTTTCCTTGGACAGCTGCTGACATCATTGATGCTGATGCTTGACTGATCGAACACCCTTGGCCTGCTACGCGAACCTCTGAAAGCGAGTTGTTGCTGACCTCGAATGTAATTGTTACCTCATCGCCGCAGAGGGGGTTGAAGCCGTCACTTCTATGGGCGGGAGGAGAGTCGAGCTCGCCTCTGTTACGCGGATTCCTGTAGTGATCGAGGATGATTTCCTTATAAAGATCATCAAGTCCAGGCACTTGAGGCTCCTCGGTTCATAGGGCGAACATTTCTCCTGCAGGCTCTAGCGCGTCGACCAAAGCATCGATATCCGACTCATCGTTATACAGATACATCGAAGCCCGTGATGTTGCTCCCACTCCTAGTTCTCTCATCAGCGGCTTAGCGCAATGATGGCCCGCCCGAATGCATATACCTTTTTGATCTAACACTTGGCTTAGGTCATGGGGGTGAACATCTCTATATTCGATCGATAAAACGCCGCCCCGTTGAGATGGGTCTTGAGGCCCATGGATCTTTAAGTCCCCGCCGTAACGATCATTCAGGGCGTTCATCGCGTACTCCGTGAGCTGGATTTCATGTTTACGAATAACATCCATGCCCAACGAGTTTAGAAACTCAACAGCAGCGCCTAAGCCAATGATCTCGGCTATCGGAGGCGTTCCTGCTTCGAACTTGTGTGGGAGTTCGTTGGCTGTGAAGCCATCTTTTCGTACGTCCACAATCATTTCGCCGCCGCCGAGAAATGGGGGCATTGAATCGAGAATTTCTTCTCGCCCCCAGAGCACTCCGATACCTGTTGGGCCACACATCTTGTGGCCGGTGAAGCACATGAGATCTGCGCCGAGTTCCTTAACGTCAGTTGGTAGGTGAGGAACATACTGACTAGCGTCGACCGTAACGAGTGCACCGATTTCGTGAGCCTTGTCGGCAATTTCACGAACTGGGTTCAATGTTCCTAGAACGTTGCTCATGGCCGTGAGGCTGACCATCTTTACTCCGTCAAGAAGTTGATCAAGTGATGTCAAATCGAGGTGACCATCGGAAGTCAGAGGGATCCACCTAATTTCGAAACCTCGTTCGTCACTGAGAATTTGCCACGGAACGATGTTCGCATGATGTTCCATGTCCGTTATAAGCACAACGTCACCTTCAGAGAGGTGTCTTCCGCCCCATGACCGAGCGACAAGGTTAAAGGACTCGGTTGCGTTCTTTGTGAAGACAACCTCATTCGCAGAACTAGCCCCAATGAAGCGGGCGATCAGCGAGCGCGAGCGCTCCATGGCGTCGGTTGCTTGCGCAGCGATCTCGTATGCGCCGCGATGCACGTTGGCGTTGATCGTTCGGTAGTAGCTGTTCATCGCCTCAATTACGCTGAACGGTTTTTGAGACGAAGCAGCTGAGTCCAGATATACGATCTGATGATTATTTATAACTTGAGAAAGAAGCGGGAATTGGTCTTTTAGGTTGGGTGGAAGACTCATGACTCAAACCGCTCATATCCCTCGTTTTCTAAACGTGTTGCTAGCTCTGGCCCACCAGATTCAACTATTCGGCCATCAACAAGTATGTGGACATAATCAGGGTTCAGTTCAGAGAGCAGACGCTGGTAGTGAGTAATTAAGAGAACCCCCATTTCCGGCTTTTCCTGCTGGACTTCCCGTACACCTTTCGCCACTACTTTCAGGGCATCAATATCGAGGCCGGAATCTGTCTCATCAAGAATTGCAAACTCTGGTTCAAGAATCGCCAACTGAAGTATTTCGTTACGCTTCTTTTCTCCACCGGAGAAACCTTCGTTGAGGTAGCGGTCCATGAAAGAGGCATCCATATCTAGGCGGGCCATCCATTCCTGCATAGCTACGTAGATATCGATGGCAGAGACATCCTCCGAACGTCTCGCCGAAGCAGCCTGCCGCAGGAAGTTGCGCACAGAGACGCCGGAGATTTCTTGTGGATATTGAAAAGCTAAAAACATTCCCGCTTTAGCTCGAACATCCGCGTCCCAGTCGCCTATTTCGTCGCCGTGCAGGCGAAGGTTTCCCTTAGTGATCTCATATTCAGGGGCGCCCATGAGCGTCGTAGCCAGTGTCGACTTACCTGACCCATTCGGACCCATAACCGCGTGGATCTCACCGGAGTTAATGGTGAGATTAACTCCGTGCAAGATGTTCGGACCTTCAGCGGCCCGAACTTCGAGTGCCTCAATCTCGAAGAGCGGCGGTGCCATGTAGCTCAGTGTATTGGCGCCTTCGGGCAATTAGCACTGTCTTGATAGTGCTAATTAAACCTTTCGATTCCCTCGCAGTTATGGCGGCGTTTTAGCCGAGGAAATCTTGGCAAACATCGAGCCAAAATTGGGTCGACAGACTCAACGATTCAACATCGATCCGTTCATTGTGGCCATGGAATCGGGTCATGAAGTCGCTCGATTTTAAGTCCGGGCTGAAAAGGCCAGCACCGTAGGCGACTGATCCAAGATTTCGGTACACACGGGCATCAGTGAAGCCGACGATGAACTGTGGGGAGAGACGAGCCGTTGGAAAAGGTTGGTTTACAGCTTTTTGGATCGTGTCCCACAATGGGTTATCCATCTGACTAACACTTGCCGGATCGTTCATAATTATTTCCACCTCTACCTGGTCGGCCAAATCGCCTAAAGCATGATCAAGATGGGCCTGAACTTCGGCAGCTGACTCTCCGGGCAGTGTCCGAATATCAACGTTTATGTCAATTTGATCTGGAATGACATTGGTCTTCATCTGTCGATCTGATTCGGCCAAGTTGGGTGAAAAGGTCGTGTGGGTGCAGCTATAAAAGTGCCGAGCGACTCCCTCCACAGGATGAGCATCCAACCAGTCATCGATCCGTTCAGCATCCAACATGATTGACTTAGTCTCCTCATCAACGTCGAGGATGCTTACTTGCTGACGCCAAAGTTCGTGGAATTGAGCGGGTGGCCGATAGTCAGCGAGCCGTTGGATCACGCCCGCCGCTCGGACTAGAGCGTTATCTGATTTAAAGGGTGCCGATCCATGCCCAGGAGTTCCTTTGACGCGCAGCTTTCTCCAAGCAACACCTTTTTCCCCGATGTTGACGCCTATATAAGGGCGCTCTGAAGTCCCAGTGTGGAGACCCCCATTCTCAGTCAATACATAGTCAGCCATGATTGCTTCTGGGTGATGGTCCGCCATCCATTGTGCACCGTGAGCAGAACCAGACTCTTCGTCCGCTACAGCGAAGTAGAGAAAATCGCCTGAAGGCCGGAATCCGCTGGCGGCAAGATGTTTAAATGCGACCGCTTGCGAGGCAGTGAGGTTGAGCATGTCAACAGCTCCTCGTCCCCAAACTTCGCCATCTATTAGTTCCCCTCCGAATGGGTCTCGCTCCCAACCTTCGGGGTTGGCTGGGACAACATCGGTATGGCCCATAAGGCATAGGCTTGGCGCACTCGGGTCTGTTCCGGCAATTCGTGCTACTAGGGATTTTCGGCCTGGCGTGGGCTCAAAGGTTTCAATGTCGACGCCTGGTCCCTCAAGGAATGTCTCTAAGGCATCACTGTTGAGTACTTCGTTGCCTGATGTAGGCGTCCCGTCGTTGACACACGCGTTCCGGATCAGGGTTTGCAGAAGTTCAATAGTCGTCTGCGTTCGTGCCTCTTTGTCTGTTGCCATTCACCGAGCGTAGATGCATTGGCAGTCCCTTGTATACAGGTGCCTAGTTGTACTAGCGAAACTTACGAGTGTTAGCCCTTCCGGTGTCTTTATTCTGTGATGGAATGCGGTGGTGACAAACCAGCCATTGTGTGAGTTGACTGCCCTAGAAATGCGAAGCCTCTTAGAATCTGGGGAGGTCAGCGCTCGAGAGCTCCTGACCTCGCACCTTGAACGTATAGAGAAAGTCAATCCTGAGCTCAACGCAATCGTCACCCTCATACCTGATATTGCTTATGAAAATGCCCTTAAAGCGGACGAGGCTCAGGTAAGTGGTGAAAAATTAGGTCTGTTACACGGCTTGCCAATTGCTCATAAAGACTTAGTTGACACTGCGGGTGTTCTCACCACCTTAGGTTCACCGATATACAAAGACCGGGTTCCCGATCAAGACGACCTAATCGTCGAGCGCATACGAGATGCTGGCGCAATTATGATTGGAAAAACAAACACACCAGAATTTGGCGCGGGATCTCAAACGTTTAATGAGGTCTTTGGAGTCACCTCGAACCCATACGATACTTCTAAGACCTGTGGTGGGAGCAGCGGCGGCGCTGCAGTCGCTTTAGCTGCACGCATGCTTCCCCTCGCTGATGGGTCTGATCTGGGCGGCTCACTGCGAAACCCCGCTTCATTCTGCAATATCGTCGGATTTAGGCCGTCAGGTGGACGAGTTCCAACTGTCCCAAGCAGCAACCTTTGGGTGCCGATGGCCACCAAAGGACCCATGGCTCGCTCGGTCAGCGACATAGCGCTTTTTATGCAAGCAATCGCTGGTCCTCACCAGCTTGCACCTAGTTCCAACATTGAGTCCCCAGAAGTTTTTTCCGGATCACTCGAGCGAAGTTTTGTTGGAACCAAAGTTGCTTGGTCTCCAGATCTTGGAGGTTTACCGGTAGACCCTGCAGTCAGAACTGCTCTTGCTCCGGTTCCCAATTATCTCTCGGACTTGGGTTGTGAGATAGTTGAGGATTGGCCCGACCTATCCGAAGCGCCCGAGATCTTTCAAACTCTTCGAGCTGAAATCTTTGCCCATAGCTATGCATCTCTATTGGAAACGCATAGAGATCAGCTCAAACAGACTGTCATATGGAATGCCGAAAAAGGCTTGGGAATGTCGATGAAGGATCACGGAGAAGCTTGTTATAAGCAGGCTCAAATGTTTAGCCGGCTTCAAACTTTTATGTCAGATATTGACTTCCTGGCATGTCCAGTTACGCAGGTGCCGCCGTTTTCCAAAGATATCGAATTTATCGAAGAGATTGAAGGTGTTCGCTTCGACACCTATATCGATTGGATGAGGTCGTGCAGTGATATTACAACGACCACTCACCCCGCGATCTCGGTACCAGCTGGCTTTACTTCTGAAGGGCTGCCAGTAGGGCTCCAGATAGTGGGACAAAGTCGCGATGATCGTTCTGTCCTAGAACTTGCTTACGCTTTCGAAAAAATAACCGAGGTAGGTAAGCGGCGTCCCGCTCTCTTAGACGCCTAGTTTATTGTCTGCCAACGTATGGAAGCTATTAGGTCTGTCAGATTAGCTCCAGTACTGTTGAACTCGTGACTGACCTTGCCATTGAGGCGCGCGGGCTTGTGCGAACGTTTGGTAAAAATTACGCGGTCAATGGCGTTGATTTAGAGATCCCACAGGGCGAAATTTATGGGTTTCTCGGTCCAAATGGAGCTGGTAAATCGACAACAGTAAGAGTGCTCTGCACTTTGCTTGCGCCCAGCGCTGGTTCAGCCATAGTCGCAGGCCATGATGTAGAGAAACAGCCGGAGGAAGTGAGAATCCGAATTGGTGTAGCGCTCCAAGAAGCTGCATTAGACGGCAAACAAAGCGGTCGTGAAATCCTCAACTTACAAGCAAGGCTATTTGGGCTTAGTCCAGGAGACCGCGTTGAGAGAGTGGGCCGAGCAATTGAACTAGCTGATCTCGGTGGTGCTATTGATGATTGGGTCCAGACCTACAGCGGTGGAATGAAACGGAGATTAGATTTGGCTGCGGGGTTGATCCACAACCCTGAAGTCTTGTTTTTGGATGAACCAACAACGGGATTGGACCCGGTAAGTAGGGCCAGAGTTTGGGATGAGGTAAGACACCTGAACAAGGCATACGGGGTAACAGTTTTTTTGACCACCCAATATCTAGAAGAAGCTGATGCCCTCGCCAATCGAGTCGGCATTATTGATAAGGGCCGAATAGTCCAAGAAGGTACGCCGACGGAACTAAAGAGGAGCGTCGGGTCCGATGTTATTGTGGTCGAGCTAGATAATAATTTGCGCCAAGCCGCTGACGTCGCCTCGGCTATCTCGGGAGTTGATGATGTCACCATCGGGACACGAGGGATAACGATCTCAACAGCCAACGGAGCTGGACTAGTGGCTGACGTCGCTGTCGCTTTCAGTCGACAAGACATCTCGCCTCAGTCTTTAACAGTAAGGACGCCATCACTCGATGATGTCTTTTTGCGAGCCACGGGCCACCGGATGTCAACTGAGACCCACCAATGACTTCTGGTAGAACACCTATTTCTCGACACAGCAACTTTTTGGCTGATATCGGAACCGTTGCTCGCCGAGCTGTGAGGAGTCTTTCCAGAGAACCTGAGTTCATTGGACCAGCTTTAGCTATTCCGATCTTCTTTTTTATGGTGAACATCGGAGCGCTCGAAGCATTTGTAGAACGGCAACCGGGGATCGATTACCGAGCTTTCCAACTCCCAGTTGCCATTGTGTTTGCAGTAACCGGAATATCGCGGGCAAACATGCTGGTGACAGATATCCAAACGGGCTATCTAGATCGAATGCTCGTGACGCCGATCCGTCGAGCGTCGCTGTTGTTGGGCCTAATGGTGGCCGATATTGTCTTAGCGACAGCCCTAGCCGGAGTTGTTCTGCTCTTAGGATTTGCTGTCGGTGTGAGTTTCGGAACCGGACTACCTGGTTTATTAGTGTTTGTCTGTCTAGCCATGGCGTGGAGCCTTGCTTTTACCGGATTCCCGTACACGGTTGCTTTGCGCACCGGTAACCCTGCCGCAGTTAATTCGGCTTTCTTGATCTTCTTTCCTTTTGCATTCTTGACTCCAAGTATGCTGCCGCGAGATCTTATGAGTGGCTGGCTGAAGACAGTTTCAGCGTGGAACCCGGTTACGTACTTGCTCGAAGGTATGCGATCTGTTTTGTCCGAGGGCTGGGAACCAGCGATGTTGCTTAAGGCGATGGCGGCGATAGTGGGTCTTGGTTTGGTGACCTTTGCTATGGCCTTTCGTTCTTTGGGGCGACGCGTTGCAACCGGTTAGATATCTACCAGCCGCGATCGACCCACTCTTGGAGTTGCGGGGCTTCATTGCCGATTGTGGTGTCATCACCATGACCTGGAAGAACAACCGTGTCTGCAGCAAACGTTGAAAACATTCGCTCGTCGATGCTCTTTATTATTGTTTGGAAATCTCCACCTTCGAAATTAGTCGCGCCCGGACCACCTGGAAAAAGAGTGTCTCCTGAGAACAGCAAGGGGGTTTCCTCGACGTGGAAACTCATCGAACCTGGGGTATGGCCGGGGTTGTGAATAGTCCGAATGCGGAGGCGACCGATTTCGATTACAGAATCATCTTCTAAAATGAAGTCATAACTAGGCAGCATAGATGCGTCTTCTGCGGCTACTCCTACTTCGTAACCAGCATCTCGGATTGCTGGAATCGCCTGAATATGGTCCCAGTGCCCGTGAGTTTCGACGACCGTTCTCACTCCCAGGGTTTGGCAAACTTCCAAGAGTTGTTCATGTTCATTGGCAGCATCGATTAAAAGAGCTTCACCCGTCTCGGTGCACCTCACAGTAAACACATTATTTTCGTAGGGTCCGACCACGACTTTGTGTACTTCGACGCCGGTTCCTTTCCAGTGGAGAGTCATGCGACAAGTTTACGTCTTTGCGCGGTGCCCTATCGGGATGTTGCATGACCGAGAGAATTAATGATAGGTATACCTATCATTAATGGCCAAGTAGGCCTGAGACGTAGATAAGGCTGAGGCTCAGAGTGTTTTCGAGCTACAAAGAATCGACAATTGGAAAGCAGTTGCTGCTTCGGTTGCTTTGGTTTACTCCCTTATTCCTTATTGGCTGCGTTAGCAGCGGAGCTATAGAAGATGCAGCAAACGATCTTCCAGGAGCTCAAGCAACAAACGTTTCGGGAGTTGCAGAAGCAGGAATGACTGGTCTGCAAGAACAGCAGCCTGAAGCACCTGAGCAACCTGAGCCAGTTCTGCCCGTGATCGTTACGGACGTGACTGGAACGGAAGTCATCATCAATTCAGTTGACCGGATCATCCCCTTAGACGGCACTGTTGCTGAAGTCGTGTTTGCCTTGGGGCTCGGGGATCGAGTCGTTGCTACAGACCTTTCTGCTACTTATCCGCCAGAAGCTGACGCGCTACCAGAGATCGGATACCAACGAGCGCTAACAGCTGAGAGTATTGCCACGTTCTCGCCGACTGTTCTGCTGGCAACGGAAATTGCGGGCCCCCCAGGAGTAATTGACGACCTAAGGCGGCTCGGATTTCCGGTGGTGATTGTCCCGAACAGCTCTGGTCCGGATGGTCCGCCACAGAAAATTCGTGCCGTGGCCCAAGCACTCGGTATCCCCGAATTGGGCGATGAGTTAGCGAATAGGGTGGCTCAAGACATAGATGAAGCAACTGTTGTGAACCCGAACAGCAGACCCAGAGTTGTGTCGCTGTACCTCCGCGGTGCCAGCACGCAACTAGTCCTAGGTAGAAACTCGGCGACTCATTGGATCATCGAAGCAGCAGGCGGCGAGAGTGTCGCCGAAGTCTTGGATATCGATAGCAGTCAGAGCATTTCAGCGGAGGGTCTGATGGTGGTAGCTCCTGAGGTCATTCTGGTTCCATCGGCCGGTCTTGACTCGGTTGGTGGGCCCTCTGGGTTGATGGCTATTGGAGGCCTTTCCCAGACACCGGCAGGAAAGCACGGGGCTGTGGCTCACTTTGATGATCAGTGGCTCCTAGGTAATGGGCCAAGAGTTGGTTCCGTAATCGAACAATTAGCAGTGTTGCTCGATGAAGCGAGACATAGAAATGATCAATAAAGATGATAAGTAAAGACGTCGTTACGGCTGCTGCGGCTCTCGCTCACTCAGTACCTGGTGCGGAGTTGTTGCTCCGACGTACTGACGGAGCGCGCCTTGTTGTCGCCGGCCATTCCCGTGCCGACTTAAGTCCTTGCACTTTTCGACATTTAGTAGCTGAGGGTCCCTGCCCCATAGCCGAGGAAGTAGAAACCTGGTTGGGCAGCGTAGAGCCGAGAGGCACCTTGGAACACGCAGTCGCTGGTGTATACCGATCTCGACACAGGGCCGGCGAACGATGGTTCGTGGTGGATCTAGCACCGTCTGTGGTGCGCGGCCTGTTCGAAGATCTTGACTGCGAGCCTGAAGTAGCTGATGCAGCGGCTGTTACCTTGCGAGCAGACGTAGAGCTTGGAGTCGTCGTCGTCAAACTGGAAGTCGATGCACGATTTTCTGCGGAGCGTGTCGACCACTTAGCGCTTTGCGCTTATGCGGGCTATCTGGCTGAAGTAGCGGCGGGCGCTCCGAAGGAATCTTTGCTAGATCAAGGCGAAAATTGGAGGGAGTAAGAACAATGAGCATTGTCAAAATTAACGCGATTACGGTCCCGGATGGATCCGGGAATGAACTACTGAGCCGGTTCGAGGCCAGGGTGGGTGAAGTCGAGAATATGGAAGGTTTTGAGAGCTTTGAACTTCTTCGACCAGCTAGTGGGAACACCTGGTACGTCTATACGCGCTGGGCTTCCGAAGAAGCTTTTATGGCTTGGGTGCGCTCACCAGCTTTTGCTCGTGGGCATGCCGAGGCCTCGTCGCAACCTGTTGCTCACGGCGCAGAGTTACTTGAATTCGATGTCGTGCTGCAAGCTGAAGCCACGGCATAAATCAGGCGATGCTTGCTCGTAAACCTCCGGTAACAGTATTCCTGTCAGTACTTTTGGTGGCGCAGCTTGTGGCGTGCGCAGGGTCAGATGAGGCAGTTCTTGGGGAGCGGCCCGTGGTTGCAACTCAACCGGGCCATGATGCACCTGGAGTGGAGTTGTCTGAACAAAAGAATTTCCTAGAGCGGGCGACTGTCAGTCACCAATTCGGTGAGACGCTGGTTCCGGCACTACTAGAACGAGTCGCTGTTCTTGGCGAGTATGAAGAGGATTCACTCATAGCGCTCGGAATCATCCCTATAGCGGTGGTGATGTCGGAGCCTCATAGGGACGCTTTTCCATCTAATTGGGCGGAGCGAATTGTCGGTGATCGCCAAATTGTCAATCTTGGGGGGCCAAATTCCGAGTTGGATTACGAACGCTTAGCTGAACTTGATCCCGATCTAGTTTTGGCAACGAGATCAAATCTCGACCGTAGCCAGTACCGAGCACTAGCAGCGATTGCTCCTACCATCGCAAGGCTGTCAGGTACCGAGCAGTCGCAACTGTCTTGGAAGCAACACGTCGAATTGTTAGGCGAGGCATTATCGCTTAATGCCGAGGCAGATCAAGCAATCCTCGTGGCCCAAGCATCTATTTATGATGCGATCAGACCGCATCCAGGTTTGAAGGGGTCATCGTTTGCGTGGCTGCAAGCTGACAGTCAGAGTGAGATCAGAGTCGCTAGCAGCGGGCATGCATCGTCTCGTTTCCTAAAACAGTTAGGGCTTGTGTATCCCTCAGAACTAGACGATGAAGTCGGTGACGAGATGTGGGCGCCATTAACGAATCAGTTGGCTGCTCAACTTGATGTCGATGTCCTGCTTATAGAAGCTGACGCTTCGCTCGAAAAGGTGATAGCTGAATCACCGCTATTAAGGGCATCACCTTCACTCCAACGAGAAGAGATTGTCTGGGTGTCTCGAGGCACAGCTCTTCAAGCTGCGCTCAATACGGTAACGATTCTTAGCCTCGAAGTATTGCTAGAAGAGTTAGTACCAAAGGTTTCTGATGTGGTCACGGTGATGCTAGATCCTCCTAGCGCTGAAGAGCTTTTGGCTATGGAGGCTTTCCGTCTTGTGTATGGAAGCGAAACTGGCTGGAGTGACAAAGAGCCGCACCTAGAAAATGCGGCTCAGCTTAGAGCTGCCAACGAGGCGTACCGGCAAGGAGCCGTCGACAACGATGGGATCACATTGCGGCCTAAAGCGGCTGAGATTACTAATGATTCGGCGAAGATTATCTACGACGTCTACTTCGGAGACGCTGCGGCCTATATCGACCTAGAGCGAACTGTGTACTTGTTAGATGGAGTATGGACGGTAGCGGAAAGAGATTTTTGTGACTTTCTATCCGCGGCGCAGACCCCTTGCGGCGGGTAACCGCAAAAGAGTTTGAATGGGTTTGCTACGGAATCGGAAGCTTGAGTGGGGGTCAGCTTGAGTAAGCCGTTTTGGTGGGTTTTAACGGGAGCAGGTCTGCTTGTGTTAATGAGCCTGACCAGTCTTATGGTTGGCCCAGTCTCAGTTGAGGTGAGACAAGTTTGGTCAGCGCTCTTTAATTTTGATGCGAACGACACGAGCCAAGTGGTGGTTCGTGAATTGCGGTTACCCCGCACCCTTTTGGCGGTTATTTCTGGCTGTTGTCTGGCTGTAGCCGGCTCGATTACTCAAGGAGTGACTCGTAATCCATTGGGAGGACCCGGCATATTGGGAATTAACGCGGGCGCCGCCTTTGCGATGGTAACTGCCATCCATGGACTCAATATTCTCACCCCGCGCGGATATGTTTGGTTCGCCTTTGTCGGAGCCCTTGTTGCTGGCGTTTTGGTGTACTTAGTTGCTCAGGTTGGGCCCGGAGGAGTAACGCCGGTCAAATTGGCATTAGCAGGAGCTGTGGTGACAGCATTGCTGTCTTCCTGGACGTCAGCTTTGTTGTTGTTGGACGAAGAAACCCTAGATGAGGCGCGTTTTTGGTTGGCTGGCTCTTTGACTGGTCGAGGCACCGAAGAAGCGCGCCTTCTGTTCCCGTTGATCGCTGTTGCGTTGGTCGCAGCGTTATTGATGGGTTCGTCTCTAAACACTCTGTCTCTCGGAGAGGACATTGCGATGTCTCTTGGTCAACGGGTCGGGTTGGTGCGACTGACCGCTGGGATTGTCTCCATAGTGCTAGCAGCGTCGGCTGTGGCAATAGCAGGCCCAGTAGCGTTTGTGGGTTTGGCAGTACCTCATATTTCCCGTGCTTTAGTCGGATCAGACTATCGATGGGTCACTGCCATGTGTCTTACTTCTGGCCCGTGCCTTCTCTTGGGAGCTGATGTCGTGGGTCGAATGGTGGTGTCCCCGCTTGAACTCCAAGTGGGAATAGTTACTGCTCTGGTAGGGGCGCCTTTTTTAATTTTTCTTGTGCGCTCACGGAGGCTTACTAGCTTGTGACCCTCTTCGTGCTTGTGGCACCATCGTTAGAAACCCTGAAGTATCTAGTGCTTGCACTGGTCACGGTTGCTATTGCAATCAGCCTTTCCAGACGAATAGCAATCCAGCAACGAGCCCTGCGCTCCAGAGTCTTCTCCGGTTTGATCGATCTTCGAGTGGTTCGTTTGTGCACCGCTACTCTGGCTTTAGTGAGTCTTCTGGCTCTATTGGGCTTGGAAGTGGGGGAGTATCCGATTCCAAGGTTCCAAGCCATTAAAACTGCTTTATGGAACCATGGGGGAGAGTTTGATTTCGTCGTCAACTCTTTGCGGTTTCCGCGAGTAGTAGTCGCTTTGCTCGGTGGATTTTGTTTAGCGATCTCCGGAGCATTATTTCAGTCGTTGCTCGGTAATCCGTTGGTTTCGCCGGATGTGATCGGCATCAATAGCGGTGCCGCCCTTTGTGCAGTTTTTGTGCTTACGGTCGGCGCTGATTTGAGAGCGCTGCCATGGGCAGCATTTCTTGGGGCGGTATTAACCGCATCCGTAATCTACATTTTGTCGTGGAAGCAAGGTGTTAACGCCAGTCGATTAGTTCTTATCGGAATCGGGATCAACGCGTTGCTTGCATCAGGTATCACGTATCTAATGGTGAAATACCCGATCGAACGGGTCGTTGCGGCAGCTCGATGGCAAGTTGGAAGCCTCTTCGGAGCGTCATGGTCGGAGGTCAGAATTCTCGTCTTAGGCGTTGCGGTCATTACTCCGCTCGCTCTGCTTCTCGTTCCGAGACTTCGACTTCTTCAACTTGGAGACGAATTGGCAATCGGCCTTGGTAGCCGGATCGAGATGGAGCGCATGGCCATTGTCGTAGTTGCGTCAGCATATGCAGCCATTGCGGTAGCTGTAATCGGTCCGCTGGGTTTCGTTGCGTTACTTGTACCTCATATGGTGAGACTGATCACCGGATCCTTGACTGGGGGCAGCCTGCTCCTCACCGGATTTGTTGGGGCCATGTTCTTGTTGGGCTGCGACTTAGTAGCACAGCAGTTATTCGCTCCTACCACTCTCCCAGTCGGGGTTGTAACAGCGGCTTTGGGGGGCCCCTATTTCTTATTCATTCTTGTTCGATACAACCGTGCCCTATGAAAAGAGCCACGAAATGGTAAATCTTCAAACCTCTGATGTCGTTCTCTCCTACGGGAGTAAGCGAGTTGTTGATGATTTCGACTTCGCTGTGCCGAAGGGAAAGGTCACGGCGGTCATAGGTCCTAACGGCTCAGGCAAGTCGACCTGTCTTCGGGGTCTAGCTAGAGTCCTTCGCCCCACAAAGGGGGTGGTCCTTCTCAATGGGCGGGACATTCACTCTCAGTCGACCAAGGTCGTAGCGAAACAAATTGGGCTACTTCCGCAAGGTCCGACGACGCCATCTGGCGTGACCATCCTTGACCTGGTTCGCCGTGGCCGGTACCCACATCAGCGGCTGTTCGACCAGTGGTCTGCAGAAGATGAAGTGGCAGTTAGGAAAGCATTGGTTGTGACTGGCCTTGACGGTGCCTCTGACGAGTATGTTGACCACCTTTCCGGTGGTCAACGGCAGAGAGCCTGGATAGCAATGGCTCTTGCTCAAGAAACGGATTTGATGCTCTTGGACGAACCAACAACCCATCTGGATATCGCCCATCAAGTTGAAGTGCTGGACCTTCTGCGACACCTAAATAGAACCGAAGGAAGAACAGTTGTCATGGTGCTGCATGACATCAACCAAGGTTGTCGCTACGCAGATCACGTTGTGGCGATGAATGGTGGAAGGATCGTAAGCCAAGGCCCGCCCGGAGAGGTGGTCAACAGCCAAATGATGGAGGAGGTCTTTGGCTTAGCAGCGGTTGTGATTCCAGATCCGGTCACCGGAACGCCATTGTGTATTCCTGGCGTTGTCGGATGAGAGTCGGGCTATCAGCCTGATCAGGGGATTTGAGGTTACTGAAGTTAGATGTCGTTACGTAGTGATCGTAAGAGACCAATGACAAATGGCTCGAGTTGGGAGGCGTCGTTTGCTGCCTCAGGAAAGGCCACCCTGCTCACCTTGTCACCAGACTCACTTGGAACCCGAAAAGTCATGCCGTACCGGTCGACCCCAACCATCTCCGCCTCTTTGGCTTTCGGTATCCCGCCTCGCTCTTGAACGAAGATTAGGTTGGCGTCTGCGTGGTCGTCATTCATATGTTGAATGGCGCCTGAAGCATTTTGAATAAATGGATCTTCTTCTGCGATGCAGTAGTCGTTTGCAGTCATCCAGCTCATATGGCCAAAGCCACCGACGAACCTGCAACGTTCAACGTTCAGTTTCCAAAAGTTGAAATCTTTAAAGCTTGCATAGTCAGTCGCGTAAGGGTGCTTCTTTAAGTACCTGTTTTCTAGTTCCTGGCCATCTTTGAACAGGCTTAGGTGTCCGATCAGGGTCAGCCTTGCTCCGGCTAGAGGGTCCCCTGCAGCTGCGTGAAGTTCATTAACCAGCATGCTGGCTCTACTGTCCGAGCGAATATTTTTTGTGTGCTCTGCTAGATCGGAGATGAGGATGATCGGGTTTCCCGCGTTGTCGACGACGTGAGAGACCAGGCTTCCGTACGGATATCCGTCTTCGGTGAGGGTCGACAAAACGCCGGTAGCGGTTGCTGCTATCAACGAACGTGATAGTTCTGCATCGCTGGGGAATGAGTGAATGTCTCCAGTTGGTGAGGCGTCGTGTCCGTCACCATGCTCGAGTTGTGAACTGTTCGTCATTGGGTCGTTCCTACGATGAAGTTAGTTAGTGGTGGCATGATTGTCCGGTTCGACGATCCTGAGCCTTGGGGATAGTGAAGCACCAATTTTGTTCTGGCGGTAGTGACCTGTTGTGGGCGGGTCCGCCCCACGCCGTTGGAGGGTTTTGCCCGAGGCAGGCAAAGGAAGCGTTGGCAAGGAGGGGAATCCCCACCAGGCCGGACCCGACCCACAACTCGCCCCAGCACGAAGAGGCGAGGGACCCGAAGGATCCGCAGGTACGTTGCAGAAGTGTTTAACATAAAATGATAAGCATGCCAAACATAAATGGCGAAGAAATGTAATTTACTGGAAGTGAGGCTTAAACATCGCCTTATCAGGAGTGAAGGGGCCCAGCAGAGGATTCGGAAGATAAGGGTTTACGCAAGCTTCCGCCCCGGTGGTCACAGGTTATCTTTACGATTGCAATAACCTGAAACTAATGGTTGATAAATAGTATTAAGACCCCTTATCATGCCAGTGTTATTCCCCTTCTAATCTTCTTATGGAGAAGCCAAACATGAAACGTTCGTCCTTGCTTAGATTGCTCGGGCTTGTCTTTGCTTTCGCTCTCGTCGCCGCCTCGTGTGGAGACGACGGAGCTTCAGTTCGCGAAGTAGGTTCAGCAAATTCATCTAGTGGTTCTGGTTCCGGCAGTGGTTCTGGTTCCGGTAGTGGTTCTGGTTCGTCTAGTGGATCAAGCAGTGCCTCAGCATCTGCTAGTGCCTCGGCATCTGCCAGCTCCTCGTCTTCTGGTAGCGCCTCAGCATCATCGAGTTCCACTGCAGCAGGTGCAGAAGTAACTGATGATGCGACTGCCGGCGAAGGTGGGTATGACTACGCATCGAATGTCGACAATCATCGCTTGCTCGTACTTGATATGTGCGACATGAATGACTTGCTCGGAGCAGACACCATTGACTTCGATGCTGTCGCAGACATCTACAACAACGGCAAAAACGCCGAAAAGAGTGATGGATCATTCCGAACTCTAGGAGGCTTTGCATCAGCAGAAGGCAAGAAGCACCCTCATGACGATTACTACGGTGCTGCAGGGTCCCTCGACGTATTCATTACCTCAGCGCTTGAGGGAACTGGAATGTTCGAAGGTGAAGCTGATGGGGTAAGGAAACAGGGCGTACAAAAGGGTATGCAAAACCAGGCTCTTCTGGCTTATGTCACCCATGAACTGAACTCTGCTGTAGCAAAAGCCGGCGATGGAAATTGGGCCGGCGCAGTGCATAACTGGGATGAAGGCTGGGCCTTCTTCCATGGAGCCGCAGGCGGCTGCGGACCGTACGGAACGGGCAACAAGCGAGGTGGAAACTTTGGCACCCTTGGCGCCGACGGTGAGACTGCTTTGGCTAATGAAGCGATTTTGGATGCGATGATCGCAGGTCGAGACGCATTGCTTCGAGGCAACGCAGCAGCCGCTGGAAGTGCCGTCACGTTGGTAAAGCGCGGGGTTGTGATCACTTACTCGCAGGCAGTGATGCGATATGCCACAAAGGTTGAGGCCGATATCGCCGCAGGAGATATGGCCAAAGCTCGTATTCACCAAGCTGAGGGCTATGCCTTCTGGCGAGTCATGGAACCGGAGCTCGGTGCCCTCGGAATGTTTGCTGAAACGATTGAAACTTTGAACGACGCCTACCACCTAGATAATGAACCAGGTTCAGGCCCGTCTGCGGATGAAATTCGCACCGCTCTCTACCCAGTATGGGGACTCTTGGAGATCGGCCGAGACGATATTGGAAGCTTGCAGTAAGACCACTGCTACGAATGGTGGGCTCACCCTCGGGTGAGTAGGTCCCAGCCGTCGTTCTCGTCGGAGTCATATCCAGATGAGAACGACGGCTGTTTCCGTTCTAGTTAGTTACATAGTCGAGATAAGTGATGTTCTCTTTGAAAGAAATATCGGCCAGTATTGCAAACGGCAGTATCTTAAATAATCAAAATGAGTAAGGTGTGCTTGATGTCAATCGTAGAGAAACCCGAAGCATCTACGTCGACGAGGCGGGCTGCACACCGGTCTGCCATAACGAAGGTTGTGGCCGTTGACGACCGCACGAGCGAAATCCGTTACGGCAAGGACGAGTACATCTTGGTGCCGGTTCCGATTGACCACGAGGGAGCTCGTCAATGGATGTCATCAATGAGGCGAGTGGATCGGGTTGAATTGCAGTTTGGAAAGCCTGGGCCCATTGCGAGGCTGAGAGGCACGAGCAGGGTCAGTGCTAGTTGCAAAACAGTTCGACTTAGCACGGCTCTAGGCCTTCTGGATAGTGGTGTAGGGGGTCGAATCACCATCAACCTGAAAGACGCATCCTGATGGTGGTCTGTCATTGTCTCGCCGTAAATGATTCCACCATTAGGGACCTGTTGGATAGAGGCGCGGTTAGTGTCGAAGAGATCGCTTCCCGCTGCGGAGCAGGGACAGAATGTGGGGCTTGTCTTGAACAAGTCCGGAGGCTGGCGCTCCCTCAGACCCTCGCAATCCGGTCCGCTGCGGTGTAACTCAATTAACTGGTAAGTCGCACCGCAGTTCACGACTCTTTGATCGCCGCGTATAGGGTCCCTTGTGCACGATCGAGGAGGCACTGACAATGCAAGGTTCTGACGAAGTAATCGAATTTCTAAACGAAGCCCTGACAGCCGAACTGACAGCCATAAACCAATATTTTGCTCACGCCAAGATGTGCGAAAATTGGGGCTGGAAAGGTCTTGCTGATGCTTTCCGAGAAGAGTCAATCGAAGAGATGCGCGACGCTGAGAAGCTGATTGAGCGGATTCTTTTGCTGGAAGGTCACCCAAACGTTCAACGATTGGGAAGCATTGGTATTGGAGAATCTGTCGAAGAGCAGCTCAACCTAGACCTTCAACTTGAAATAGATGCGGTTGAGAGATACAGGCGTGGAGTTCAGATTTGTATGGAACAAGCTGATCCTGGTAGCCGCGAACTTGTTGAGCATCTTCTGGTTGGTGAGGAGAACCACCTTGACTGGATTGAAACCCAGCTGTCAATGATTAATGACATAGGAATCGAACGCTACCTGCAGTCTTCTATCGGCGAAGAATAAGAGATAGGACCTTAGAGATTAGTTGCTGGCTCCTGAGTGGACACGACCTCAAACCCCAGACCCAAAGCAGCTGGGATTTGATGACTGTCGAAGGTGAGATACGTCAACGGTTGAGGAAGCCGATCAGCTGCGGCTAGATGAATCGCATCGACGGTTCCTAGCTGGAACGTTGCGCCAATTTCGACTGCTCGTGCTAAACATCGCTGATCGATTGGGACTACAGCGACACGGGACCAATCTTCGCGAAAAGTGGACCAGAGTTCTTGCTGTTCATTAGGTCCTGAAGCAACGCGATGTAATGCCAACTGAACTTCAGTGCTAGCCAAAACCGACGCGCACCAAACTGAGTCCGACTCCAAATATCTGCTCACTAACTCGTGTCCTGGTTCAGCTAGGTAGCGTTTCAGTAGCGCAGAACTGTCGAGAGCTAAGGTCACTACCGGCCTCTAATTTCACGCAAGGCACGGTCGCTAGACAATCCAGCAGGAAGATCAAAAACCACCTTAGGCCTTTGCCTATCTGAATTGGTGGGCGCCTCAACTAGCCCAGATGCGATCAGCGCTTCCACCGAAGGATTCTCGTTGACTAGTCCTACCGGCCCTATCTGGGCAACCAGTTTCCCATCTACGGTCACCAAAATCGTGTGACCAGCTTCGGCCGAACGGAGGTGCCGAGCCAAGTTGGCGCGAAGATCACGAGTTCCGACGTGGTGAATCGAAATCGCCTCAGACATAGGACACTCCAGGAACAACATTGTGTACCTCAGTGTACTCATAGCGATTGGCATCTTCTAGTAAAAGGCGCTAAAACAAGACCTCTAATAACTCGTCGAAAAAGGTAATCACTGTGAACTTTGCATTCACCGAAGAACAAGAAGAACTCCGAAGCTTTATCCGTTCATTCATGGAGGAGAAATCTGCTGAAGCCACAGTGCGAGAGCTCATGGAAACCGAGGACGGCTACGACGCCGCAGTTTGGAGCCAAATGGCTGAACAACTGGGGCTCCAAAGCATGATCATCCCCGAAGAGTACGGAGGTCAAGGCTTCGGTTATGTCGAATTAGGAATTGCGCTTGAAGAAATGGGACGAAGCCTCTTATGCGCCCCGTTCTTTAGCACCGTGGTCTTGGCAGGAAACGCCATAATCCACTCAGGAAACGAAGACGCAAAGGCGGCGCTGCTTCCTGGTATCGCAGATGGCAGCACAATTGCCACCTTGGCCCTTGCCGAAGCGAACGGCCGCTGGGACGCAGAAGGAATTACCGTAGAAGCGAGTGGAACTGGTGAAGGGGCAACAATTACCGGTGAAAAGATGTTCGTGACCGACGGCGGAACAGCCAACTTGTTCGTGGTAGCGGCTCGAGCCGAGGGGGGCATCCATCTGTATACCGTCAGCGGCGATGCCACCGGACTGAGCCGAGAAAATCTCTCAACGATGGATCAAACACGCAAGCAAGCCCGAATTACCTTCGACGGGACCCCGGCCACTCACCTCTGTGACACCAACGACTTCGCGTATATCGCGCAAATCCTAGACCTGGCGGCGGTAGCGCTAGCAAATGAACAGGTGGGCGGCGCTCAATTTGTGATGGACATGGCTGTCCAATACGCCAAGGACCGAGTCCAGTTTGGCCGGCCCATCGGGTCGTTCCAGGCCATCAAACACAAATGCGCCGACATGCTGTTAGAGGTCGAATCATCTAAATCTGCGGCCTACTACGCTGCTTGGTGTGCCTCCGAGATGAACGATGAGCTTCCTTCAGTAGCGTCTCTTGCGAAAGCGTATTGCTCAGAGGCCTACTTCCACTGTGCCGCTGAGAATATCCAGATCCATGGCGGAATAGGGTTCACCTGGGAGCACCCAGCACACTTGTATTTCAAGCGAGCCAAAAGTTCCGAGTTGATGTTCGGTGACCCTGCTTATCACCGGGAACTATTAGCTCAGCGAATTGGGCTATAGAGTCTTAGTCTCTCTCTGAGGGAAGCTAAAAACATGCTTGGACTTGCAATAGCAGGCTCTCTGATAATTGGGTTTGTTGTCGCGGCCGCCGTTATTGGACGGGAAACTCGACGGTTGAGTCGACTTCCGCGCCAGCCGGTCTGGCGGCTCGAAGAAGCAGCTGCTTTCGTCGAAGCAGAAATATCGTTCGAGATAGCAGCTAAAACTGACCCGGAAACCCTGAGAGAACTTTTGAAAATTCATCTCAACGAACTTCAATTCAGCTCTGATCCAGATAGCGCTCAAGGCGTAGATGACAGCGCTTCAGCGGTTCAAAATCTTTACCGTGAAGCGAGGTCGAACAATATTGAAATTCCACGCCCCACTGTCGTTGCGCTAATGGAAGCGCACTTGCAGTATCTGAAGATCATCGGGGCACTAGGCCCGACTCAAGAGTCGGCTTGAGGCAAGATAGACCTTATGGAAGCACCGAAAGAACTAGAAGGCCATCGTTATGTCGGCGATAAGAGAACGCAAAAAGTCTACGATCTAGAAACCTGTACGAACGAAGAGGTGATCAAGGACATTTGTGAGGCTAAGGCCTACGCTACCTTTGGCCCAGATGAACTGCGAGAAGCTCGAAATCGCGGATACAAATTAGCTTCCTGCTAGTACAGAGACTTCTGCCTTGTCGGTAACGATCACGGAAACCCGCATAGATGGAACACCGCACCTGGAAGCTTTCCTGGTTCATCCTGAAAGAGCACCCTCACCCGCCCCTGCGCTGCTTCTCTGTCACGGGTTTCCGTCACGGCAGCGACCGGGCGTTCCAAGCAGGTCATATGAACAGTTCGCTGAACGGGTTGCCGAAGAACAAGGTTGGGTTGTTCTAGCGGTCAGTCTCCGCGGTTGCGGTCAGTCTGACGGTCAATTCTCGATGGTGGGTTGGCTAGATGATGTCGCTCGATCCATTCAAAAACTGCGTGACGAGGGATCTCAACATATCTGGCTCATCGGTTCGACAACGGGTGGATCACTGGCGATTATGGCAGCGGCTCGGGACCCAGAAATTCGTGGGGTGGCAGCGATGGCGCCACGGGCCGACTTCGACGACTGGGCAGCACACCCGCGTCGTTTTCTCCAACACTGCCGAGACGTAGGGGTTATCGACAACGAGGCTTATCCCGAATCCCTTAATCAATGGTCAGAGGAGCTTCGGCAACACCGAGCCATTGACTCAATCAAAATGATTGGTGAACGGCCTCTTCTGATCGTTCATGGCACTAATGACCGTCAGGTCCCGCCAGATGATGCGCAGCAGCTAGCAGATCTTCATCGCGCGCCAGAACTTCGACTTATCAATGGCGCTGACCACCGGATACGACATGACCCACGTGCCGTTGCAGTGTTAATGGGTTGGCTGGAACGCCAAGCAGGGGAGAGTCTTGATTAGCTGAAGGAATCCCTCCGAGCTATCAACATGGTCCCGACCGTCTGAAGTGCCACCGCGTCATGCTGGTTAATCATTTGGTTGCTGAGTTCAATGAAACCAATGTTCGGTTTTGACTTGCTTTCTCGCATGGCCAAAATTTCCACTCGCAAGGTCAGGACATCTCCGACTCGCACTGGAGCGGGCCAAGACAACTCAGAAAGTCCAGCAGCACCGAGACAATGTTCGCCCAGAAAACCTTCGGCGCTCAAACGCATCATCAATGACCCTGTATGCCAACCAGAAGCTATCAAGCCGCCGTAAATAGTTTCGGCGGCAGCTTCGGGGTCGATATGAAAACGTTGAGGATCAAATTGAGTTGAAAATTCCAGCATCTCTGACTCGACCATTTCGACACTGCCCAGAATGAACGATTCGCCGACAGAAAAATCTTCATAACAACGATCCTTCACAGGAACAGTTGATGTCACTTTGCTTTCCTCGCTTCTTTCCTTTGTTGCCGCAATTGAGATAATGCCTCAGGCGAATCAAGATCCGCTACCGAATGAAAACCAGCTTCAGCATAATGACCCGCGATCTCTTCCCATCCCTGGGGGGTGACGTGGAACCTCTTGGCGAGTAGTGCAATAAAAATTTGCGTTTTGTTCTCACCAAAACCCGGAAGGGACAACAACCTTTGACGTAATTCTGTGGCATGTGAAAGGTTCGCCCAGACAGAACTCGGATTGTCGTTGTAATTCTTCACCAGGTGTTCACAGAGAGCATGAGTTCTCGTAGCCATCGACTTAGGAAATCGGTGGAGTGCTGGTTTCTCAGAAAAAATTTGGACCAGATCTTCCATAGGTAGCTCTGCTAAAGCAGAAGGAACGAGATCAAATCCGAGCCTTTGTTTTAAACGATGTGGCCCCAGAAAAGCTCTCTCTATCGGAAACTGTTGGTCCAGAAGCATCCCGATGAAAAGGGCCAAGCTATTGTTGTTGAGCAAGTCGTCAGCTTGAGGGTCGCCAGTAAAACACAGAGAACCTGCCGTGAACCTCATTGCTGGAATCTATCCTTACCTGAAGAGGGCACGTGCAACAGCGGTGCGTGTTTTGGTGACATTTGTGAAGCATGAAGCACAGCTATGACCACCGAAGTATTCACTGATGGCGCTTGCCTAGGTAATCCAGGGCCAGGTGGCTGGGCATTCGTGGTTGATCAAGGGCCATGGTCTTCAGGCTATGAACCTCAAACCACGAATCAGCGTATGGAACTAACAGCTGCCAGTGCAGCTGTTCAAACTCTAGAAGGTCCCTTACGTGTGTGGAGCGATTCCACTTATGTAGTGAATTGCTTTCGTCAAGAATGGTGGAAGGGGTGGTTGAAACGCGGATGGAAAAATTCGAAAAAAGAACCAGTCGCCAACCGTGATTTGTGGGAACCATTTATTGAACTAGTCAACGCACGAGGTGATGTCGAATTTGAATGGGTCAAAGGTCACTCGGGCCATCGCCTTAACGAAGCAGCCGACCAGTTGGCCACAACCGCCGCAGCCCAACAAGCAAGCCAAAGTGGCGGTACCTACACAGATGCGATCGTGAGGGGACTGTCTGCCGACGATGTCTCAAAGAGTGACTCACCACAAAAAGATGCAGCACACAGCATCGCAATCTTCGGACATCGCCCCACAGAGTTAGGTGGATACGGGGAAAACTCGGTCACCCTCGCAGTACGTCGCCAACTCATCGAAATTCTGAGAGCCAAGCTCCAAATGAACTCAGATGTGCAAGTGCTAACAGGTCTCGGCTTAGGCGCAGAAATGTTGGCAGCTGAAGCCGCTGCAGCCACTGCCATTCCATACGTAGCAGTTCTGGCATTCGAGGGCGTAGAACTTAGATGGCCTGACGCTACACAAAAACGATTCCAGGAGCTCATATCTGGGGCTCGTTCGGTGACTACCGCCAACAAGGAAAACCCTCAGACTGCTGCCGAATACGGCAAAGCACTAGGCCGACGAGACGATGCCATACTGCGACGCGCCACCGAAGCTGTATTGATTCGGAACGGCAACGATCGGACGTTAGGTGACCTTCAGAGAAAACTGGAAAGACAGCTTCAAGAAGACGTATGGATTATTGACCCAGAGTCAAATTAACGAGAACGAAGAGTTATTTTTCCTCTGACTAGACCAAGGTTGTGAGCCGTCACCACGCAAAGAACCCTCCGGTCATCTACCCAAGACTCTTCACTTGGGGCATAACCCGTGATGGTCATAAGCGCTGGATCAAATGGACGTCCCGTAGCGCTCTGAAATCGATCCAGGCAGCTACTTTTCGCGATTTGCGCTACTAACGACGCACCAGGCCACTTGGTGTCAGCAAGATTAAAAATTGAGAAGACTTCGGCTTGGTGTTTCTCTGCGCAGGGGACAGCATCAACCGCCTCAATTTCATCGGCAGCAATTAGAAAGCAGTCCCCAGGAAGGAGCCGAAGTACTCCAACCCTGCCACTGGTCACAATTTCGCCAGAAGCGTCCCTAGTTGACCCGTCAAGTAGAGATAATTTGTCCGACTCGCTGCAACCGAACCCGACGCAAAGAACGATGAAACAACAAGCTATGAATCTCACTCCGAGGTCAACTCGACTAGAGCGGCTAGTCGCATCAGGGTGGATTCCATATTCTTTAGGTGCCGGCGTGGGTAAGCCATAAGCTTTATAAGGAACGGCACACGCGACTTCGACCAGTCGAAACTCTCGGTTACAAGGGTCTGTTCATCTACTTGGGTGAGTTCGTACCTCCAAATATGACCGCCGAAATGCCCCCAAGCGATAAGTCGGCCTTCCTCGAACTCTAAGACACGGCTTTTCATGCGGTACGGCACACCCAAGCGCATTTCCATCGCGAAAGTACTTCCAAGAGACAAACGAGATTGCTTTCCTATATGGCCTTGAACTGTCCCCGAGCCGTCTATTGCTGCGTGTTGAGAAGGGTCCGCTAGCACATCAAAAATAACTGAAGGATCAGCTGAAATCAGCCGCTCACAAGTAACGATTCGGCGAGACATACAGGAAACCTACCTTTCGCTCCCACTAATTAGTAATCAACCCGACTCGAGTAAGCGGGACGGCAACTGGCCGCGCCCCCTAGTAACTCCTCCGTCAAGCTCAAAAAGAATCCATGCTGGCTGAGATGAGACCCCGAAATAGCTCCAAAGAGTTCCGTCTACATCTTCTATATGGGTTAGGTGGCCAAGACCGTGACGATCAACGAAATTGAGATATCCATCGATTTCGTCGCGTCCTGGTAAACCGATAATTGCAATTTCACTTTGACTACTTAGAGCGGCGACCGCCGCTGCTTCAGAGTTACAAGCACCTCACCACGGAGCCCAGAACCACAGGAGTACGTCACGTCCAGCCAGCGATGCGGGCTCAAATAATTGTCCTGAAATGTCGGAACGTTCGAGAACAGTCAGAGGAACAGGAAGCGGAGTACCAATCTTCTCAACGATGGCCGAGGTGTCCGAACGGAGAACTTGAGTCACTGTGACGGCGGTGTCACTCGGTTTAGACGCAACATCTTGCCGATCGGCACCCGAACACGAGGTAGGGAAAAATAAACTCACTACTAGAACGACAGCCAAAAAGTAGCAACGCACACCGACAAGGCTATGCGGCAGAAGCAGCGGGACCGCTAGATTCAATATAAGTGAGTACCAGAGCTTTAATCATTACAGCTTTAGCGACAGGACTAGTAATCCTTCTAGCTTTCGCCGCCCAAGTGCTCATCGCCGTTTAGGCGCTACCGTCCCTAAGTTTGGTGATCTGCCTGAGGTAGCGTTGATAGCCGGTTACGATTAGCAACAGAATGACTTCTAGCCACTTTGATGTAGTCGTGATCGGCGGAGGGCCCTCCGGATACGCAACAGCGCTGACCGCTGCCGCCGCTGATCTCAGCGTTGCTCTTATCGAACGAGACCGTCTTGGCGGAACTTGCTTGCATCGTGGATGCATTCCGGCCAAAGAATTACTGGAAACGGCCTCCGTCCACCGGACTGTGTCGCAAGCCGGTCAATTCGGCATAGTTACCGCGGCGCCGACAATAGATTTTTCTGCTGCCCAAAATCGCAAACAATCTGTCGTAGATCGACTATTCAAAGGCGTCACGAATCTTGTAGAAGGAAAGAACATTGAGCTCTTCTCGGGAACAGGGACCCTGACTAGCGATCGAAAGATCGCTGTCAAAATGGATGATGACTTAGAGGAGGTATTAACGGGCGATTCAATTGTTTTGGCTGCTGGATCGCAGCCCAAAACTTTGTCTGGCTTCGAAATCGATGGCAGGACTGTTTTGTCGTCAGACGACGTTCTGACGATGACAGAGTTGCCAGCCAGCGCATTAGTTATCGGTGGAGGAGCGATCGGTTGTGAATTCGCATCCATGTTGGCGGACCTAGGGACCGAAGTAACTGTCCTCGAAACTGCTAACAGGCTTATCCCAGGGGCCGACGCTGATATAGCCAAAGCACTGCAACGGTCGTTCAAAAAGCGAGGAATCAAAACGATTACCGGAGTAGGTGCCAAGGAGCACGTTCCGCAACCGGAAGGTACCATCGTGAAGTTGAGCGATGGTGAGGAAATAGCGGTTGAAAAGGTCATTATCTGTGTAGGGAGGCGCGCGTATACTGACCACCTCCAACTCTCAGAAACATCGGTAGAAGTCGATGATGAAGGCTTTGTACGGGTCGACGAATTCTGTTGTACAAACGTAGAAGGTGTTTACGCAGTAGGTGATCTAATAGCGACCCCGCAGCTAGCACATGTGGGCTTTGCCGAAGCGATGTTGGTCGTCAGCGAAATCGTCGGAGAGCGGCGAGCCCCAATCAATTACTCGAAAGTTCCTTGGGCTATTTATTGTCACCCTGAGATTGCATACGCAGGATTAAACGAAGAACAAGCAATAGAAGCTGGATACGAAATTTCAGTTACCCAACACCGATTTATTGGAAACGCGCGGGCCCTGATTCACAACGACACTGAAGGCATGGTCAAGCTTGTCGCAGAACGCAAAGAAAATGGAAAAGCTGGAAAACTCTTGGGGGTCCACCTCATAGGACCATGGGCGACCGAACAGCTGGGACAGGGATACCTAGCCGTTAACCGTGATATTGAAATCAGTGAGATCGCAGAATTCATTCAACCCCACCCCACGCTGTCAGAACTCTTTGGTGAAGCCACCCTGGAGCTAGCCGGTCGGACATTGCACGGATAAGACGGCAGTGGCTATGAACCCCAAGACTACCGACCAAAGTTCCTTCAAATAGATGTTCAGAGTCCGATGGCTTGGGAGAGTCGACTACGAAGAATCGCTGGACCTACAACGACAGCTTTTTCATTCCAGCAGAGATGATTATCTGCTGCTGGTTGAACACCAGCACCTTTTCACCGGTGGGCCGAACACTGACTTGTCCCACCTTCTTGTGGACCCACAGAAAATAGGAGCAACATATCAACAAGTCGACCGAGGAGGTGACGTCACCTACCACGGCCCAGGGCAACTCACTGGATATCCGATACTGTCATTGCCCGGTCGTAGGGGAGGGGGCATCGCTGAGACCAAGGCTTATATTCACGAACTAGAACAAGTTCTGATCGATTCACTTGCAGAATTAGGCCTCGAAAACTGTGATCGCATAGCTCGATACCCAGGCGTATGGGTTGACTCCACTAGCCAGAGGCCCCGCAAGATAGCCGCTGTTGGTGTTCGGCTGAGTCGAGGGCGAACGATGCACGGCTTTGCTTTGAATGTAGCAACAGACCTTTCATGGTTCGATCACATCGTTCCGTGTGGCATCGAAGAATTTTCCGTGACCAGCCTCGAAGCGGAAGGCATTGACCTGCCCATGGAGACTGTCGTGGAACGGATCGCTGAGAGGTCAACTATGAACTGGGGAATCAACGGCTATGACATCGCTGGCATCACCTCCCCGCAACAAACTAAAGACGTCAGCTTGTTTAAAGGAGGCCATTTAGAGAGATCTGAGGTTGTCAGAGAAGTCATAATCCCGCTCCGTAAACGAAAAACAACAGACCGGAGACAACGACGCCTAGACGAAGCCGGTGTGTCTGAAGGGTTTTCGATAACAGAGAAAAAACCTTCATGGATGAAAGCGAAAATCGATCTCAACGAAGGTTACCGACGGGTTCGCTCAACTCTTCGGAACCTCGAATTAACGACGGTCTGCGAAGAAGCAGGATGCCCAAATATTTATGAATGTTGGGGCAAAGACACCGCAACCTTCATGATTAATGGGAGCCGATGCACGCGCGCGTGCAGCTTTTGCCTCGTGGATACCCAACGTCCGGAACCGTTAGACGACGAAGAGCCGCAACGCGTCGCGAAGGCAGTGTCTGAGATGGCCTTGCTGCACGTCGTCATTACAGCTGTCGCGCGCGACGATTTAACCGATGGGGGTGTCAGCGGATTCGCTAAGACCATCAAAGCAATCCGAGGCGCCAATTCAGCCACGACCATCGAAACACTTATCCCAGATTTCCGTGGAAGAAAAGATTCCCTCGAACGTCTATTGGATGAAAGACCCGACGTTGTTAACCACAACATAGAAACTGTAGCTCGACTCCAGCGAGCAGTGCGTCCGAGTGCCGGATATGCCAGAAGCTTGACGCTGCTCGCTCGGGCGAAAAAACAAGGATTCACCACCAAATCAGGGTTAATTACAGGACTCGGAGAAACAGATGAAGAACTTGTCGCCACACTTGCCGACCTAGCCGCAGTAGGCGTCGATATCGTCACAATCGGCCAATATCTCAGACCAACGCCGAGCCACACACCAGTTCAGAGATGGGTAACTCCCGCTATCTTCGAAATGCTTGCTCAACGTGGACGCGAACTTGGAATAGCCCGCATAGAAGCAGGTCCCTTAACGAGATCAAGTTATAACGCGTCGGACAGCATTCGATCGTTATCTTCAACTCCGTAATATTTAAGCCCAGGTGACTACACTCACCAGAATGGCCGCTGGTCCAAAACTTGACGCCGCGACAGTGCTGCTGCAGTGGGCAACTGGCGGCCTGCTGTTTTGCTGGGTCACCACGCGTCGGAGAGAACTAGGTGATGGATACGGATGGCTGCTTCGATCAAGTTACGCAGCAATAGCCATCCTCGCAGCAACTGCGGGGTATGGATGGGCATCGGAACCCATCCGAGATGCCGCATCCGTTCTCGTCGCCCTTGCTGCCTCAGCAGCTTTGTTGCTATCAGTCACTCAGCGGAGTACCGGACCAACTTCGCGACCCGATCAGCCTCAAGAAAGGCAATCTAGTTTTGATCCTCGCTGGGATCTCTTAGCCCCAATCGCCGGGACGATCGGACTGGTAGCTGCAGGTATGACTAGCGGAGGAAATGAAGTTCTTCAGACTGCAAGAATATTAATCGGGGCCGCATTTCTAGGCTCAGTTACAGATGCCATGCTGCTCGGCCACTGGTACCTAGTGCAACCAGGGTTGCGGAGGGAGCCTTTGTTAGAACAAGTTTCCTGGCTAGGCAAATTGTGGCCGCTCGAGGTTGGTCTCCTAATCGTACCGACAGGGATGATCTCAGTGCTCACAGGCAAAATAGACGACGGCTACGGAGGCATGCTCGGATGGTTTTGGTTGGCCTGCGCTCTGACGACTGGAGCCCTAGTTGTTGTCACCCGGGCAGCGCTGCGTGAACGTCAATATGCGGCTGTGATGGCTGCTACGGGTCTCTTGTACCTGGCGATATTGACGGCCTTCGGCACCGATGTAGTAGCGCGACTCGTACTTGAAACCTAAAGGATTTCGACGGGTATCCGAAAAGCTACCGACCCTTCCACTCGGGTGCTCGTTTCTCTCGAAAGGCATCGACACCTTCTTGGGCGTCTTCTGTGGCGCCGACAAGTCTTCTAATGCTTTCTCCCATCCTTACCGCTTCTGCCCAGCCCATTCGTTGAGATCGTGAAGCAACTTCCTTCACAGCGCGAACGGCTAGCGGCGCGCCCTGACAAAGTCGCTCAGCAAGAACATATGCTTCGCTCATTAACTCATCGTGGGGAAACACCCGCCATGCCAGACCAATGTCAACTGCCTTCTGAGCATCAATGTTGTCGCCGGTCAACAGGATCTCCATAGCATCAGACCAAGCTATTTTCGACGGTATGCGCATTGACCCAACGATGGTGGGAACACCAACCTTCACTTCTGGCATACCAAAAACAGCCTGATCTGATGCCAATAAAAAGTCAGTAGCTATAGCACCGGTTAACCCATACCCAATGCAAGCCCCATTGACAGCAGCAATAGTCGGTTTCCATAACTCCAGACCACTTTCAAAGCTGTTGATCGTCGGAATTTCGAAGTAAGTCCCTGACCACGAACCAGCGGAGTTACCCTGACCGGGGCGTAGATCCGCGCCGGCACAAAAAGCACGCCCAGAACCGGTTAAGACAGCGACCCACGCCTCGGGATTATTGTAAAACTCTAGCCACGCTGCATTGAGGCACTCTCGCATAGCACCGTTGATGGCATTCAGAGATTCTGGACGATTGTAAGTAATCGTCGCAATATGTCCTTCAAGTTCATACGTTGCTTCGTCGCTCATCGTCCTATCCTCATTTCGAAATCAAATAAATTGGGTAAACAACAATCACCCGCCATGTGTCTAGTGCATTCGTCTACCACAATGGGGAAGTGAGACTTGTCATCCAGATTCCCTGTTTCAACGAAGCAGAGACCTTGCCAGCCACAATGGCTGATTTACCGAGATCGGTAACTGGGTTTGACGAAGTCCTATGGCTAGTCATTGATGATGGTTCCAGTGATAGAACGGCCGAGGTGGCCAAAGTTTGCGGAGCTGACGCGGTGGTTGAGATGACTCAAAATAAAGGCTTAGCTGTTGCCTTTCAGGTAGGGCTCGACGCGGCCTTGCGTTTAGGTGCTGACGTCATTGTCAACACAGACGGCGACAATCAATATTCAGCAAAGAACATTCCCAACCTTGTTGAGCCAATCGTCAAAGGCGATGCAGACCTCGTAGTCGGCAGCCGTGACATAACTAACCATGAAGAATTTTCGACGCTAAAGAAATTGCTTCAAAAGGTCGGCTCATGGGTTGTTCGACAAGCCTCGGCCACCGAGGTTTCAGACGTAACCTCAGGATTCAGGGCCTACAGCAAGGAAGCAGCTCTTCAAGTTAACGTCGTATCGCAATTCACCTATACCCTTGAAACCCTGATCCAAGCAGGTCGTTCAGACCTAGCTGTCGTGGATGTTCCGATTAACGTAAATCCGACAACTCGCCCATCACGTCTATTCAGTTCAAAACGACAGTACGTTCGAAGATCAGCAGGAACTATCTCTCGGGTATACGCCATGCATCAACCTTTACGAGTCTTTAACATTCCAGCGGCCGTTTTTGCTCTCGTCGGGATAGTCCTATTCGGCCGATTCGGATGGTTCTATGTGACCGCTGGAGGAGAGGGTCACATCCAGTCACTAATAGTCGGAGCTGTGTGTCTACTAGTAGCAATGCAAATGTTGATGCTTGGTTTGCTAGCAGATCTGCTCCGATCCAACCGAGTTATCAGTGAACGAGTGCTTCGAAGGGTCCGCAACATAGAACTCAATCTTGGGGATTACACAACAATTGAAGATGAGCCGACCTCAGAACCTTGATTTTTTCTTCGGAGATGCCTCCGCCGCCAGACCACACCTGACATCACTGCAATCGAAAGCATCGAAACAAGCGCCCCGGCTCTAAGACCCGAGGGTCGATACTCCAGCGTTACCGTGCTCGAACCTTCAGGCACCGCAACCCCGACCAACGCATGATCAGCGGCAACTAGCGGTTGAGCGACACCGTTGACTGAGGCCACCCAACCATCTTGCATAGCGTCAGCCACTACGAGCCAGCCCGGTCCAGTCGTCGTCAATGAAATAGTTAGATGATCAAGCGCGTCGTCAAAACTATTTATCACCGCAGTCGCATGTCCTGAACTCGTGAGGTGATCAGATTGTTTCGACAACAACATCAACTCAGAAGGAAGACCTGCCTGCAACATTTTGACCCGCTCTTGGCCATCAAGAATGACCACTCCATCGGGCGCGAACCTGACCCTGTCCAGAACATCCAGATTCTCCCAAATAGCGACATCATCGGCATATGCCAAACGCAAACCACGACCGGCTGGCGCCATCCCGTTGAGAACGGGTGACCCCAGCTGGTTAGTTTGTAGGTTCAAGGAACCGTCTTCGGCATCTAGACGTAAGCGGATCAAAGCTTCCCCACCCACCGGTAAATCCTCTGCCGCAACGGGAATCCAGTGGCTGCCCGAGGGTAAAAACCCGCGAACGTGTCGTCGCCCCGTCCTGATCTTGCCATCAGGTCCAATGACTTCGACTCTTAATCGTCCAGCCAGATCAGATGTATAGAAATCATCAACGAGACGAATTTCCACCCCACGTATTGCCCGGGAGTTTACGACGACTTCCAGATAACTCCCAGGTTGGAGCTGGCGGGACGAGTCGCCATCCGATAATACGAACGGTGTGCCAGGTAACGGAAAATCGACCTGAGTAACCAACCAACGAACCGACATTCGGTCCAAGACTGGTGAACTCAAACGGTTGACGTCAAGAAATTCAAGAAATGAGAATGTATAGGACCTTTCAAATGCTGCTGGATCGATGGCAACCAGCAAATCCCTCCACGTCGGTTGATGGAATACGTGACCAGTTACGGTTCGAATTCCGTAATGGGTAGTCGTGCCCGAGTAAAACGCTAGGTCGTGCGCTGCAATCCGGTCTCCCTCTGCATGCGAGGCTAAGAACTCATGAGCTGGAGTAGTTGGGTAGTGACGCTCAGGAACTTCGCTAGGCCAAAACGGCCCAACAAATAGAAGGATCTCTGCAGCCGCGACACCGGCTACCACAACAGGCAAAAACCGGCGTAAAGAAGCCCGATCACTTAGTAGGACAGCAGCGGTGATGATGACTGCTGCTAACCCAGCGACGACCACTGACTTGCTCACTTCAGAGAGATGACCTTCCTGCGAAGAAAGCCGCAGAATGTGCGCCGAGCCTGCAACAGCAGCAAGCACAGCAGTTATCAGCCCTGCGATATGCCATGGACTTCGATGTCTATCGAACTGGTCGCCCCTCAGTCCCTTACCAGATCGCAGTGCTTCGAGCCCTAAACCAACCAACATTGCCAGCAATAGCAACCAAATTGAACGCATCCGCCCAACGAAGTTTGTGTCAAAAATCGGAAAATTCTGAGCTAAACCCAGAATGGGTCCACCAACAAAGACTAAGAGCGTCGTGACGCCTAATAAGCCGGCGGTGATAGCAGTAACCGAACGAGAGACTGACTTTGATGGACGCCACAACAATGCGCATACAACTATGACCAGCGCTCCCGCCCCTAAAAAAGCACAAGACTCAATGTAATTACGGTCGCCATAGAAAAAGCCTTGCGCATGTGATCCAAAAGCGCGCGGAATAGCCGCGGTTGCCATCAGGGAAGGAGAAAGGTGGTCTGAAACGTTTTGTGTTCGATGGGATAGGTCAGTCGCGTTTATTTGGCTAACAAATGGAAAAATCTGCCACGCGGCCAAACCAAACCCCAAAGCAACTGACCCAATAGCAGATGCCAACATGCGCAAGGTTTTGCGATCTGCCGAAAACTCAGTCCGGGAGCGCAAAACAAGCCACAACAGCATCAGGGCTATGCCCCAACCAGTCAACGCTGGAAAGCCGGCTAACAACATTGCGCAGGTCACTAAAGAAATAGTTAAAGATGTAGAAAAGTTGCGCCGTCGTAATAGTCGCTCGGCACCCCACAAAAGCCAAGGCAGGTAGGCACCGACATGACTTTGAGGCCAATTTGTCCAGACTGTTTGAAAACCACTAAACGAATAAATAAACCCTGCAGTCAACGAAGCGGCGCGAGAAACGCCGATATTCCGGAGTAAAAGAAAAACCCCGCCGATGGCTACAGATAGCTCAGCGAGCTTTATCCATGCAGGAGCCATCCGATCTGGGAAAAAAAGGAATGGCAAATTAAGGGGATCGAAAAATCCTTGGTTGGGGACTGAAGCAAGAGGGGTACCACCCGCTGGATAGGGGTTCCACAAAGCAAAATCACCATCTAAGAGTCTGCTATGAAACTGCTCTTGGGCAGGAAAGCCAGAATCGACAGGGTCGGCAACAGGAATTGACGTCAACTCAAGATCAATGGGTTGACTTTCATTCCAAGGAGCCCACCGCAAAACAGTGTCTGAGCGTAGAAAGGTTCGAGCCCCAACTAGCGGCAAGCCGATACTGATAATGATCGTTGCTACGACGACACCGAGGGTCCAACGCGTTGCTCTGTCGACCCCGGCGCTCCTCACCCCAAAATCGCTCTTTCACAATAGGTCCGATAAGGGCAAAGAGGCATGGAGTCGATTGTTCTGGCAGCCTCTCCAGCTGAAACAAAGCCCATCTTGAAAGCAACTTCCTCTAAGCACGCAACCTTGTACCCCTGGTCTCTCTCGACCGAAGCCACAAAATTAGAGCTTTGGAGAAGGCTCTCGTGAGTTCCTGAGTCCAGCCAGGTGGTATCCCGATTTAATTTTGTCGCACGGAGCTCACCGTCAGCCAAGAAACTCATATTCAAATCGGTGATTTCTAACTCGCCGCGATCACTAGGGGCTAATTCTTTAGCTCGGGAAACGGCGGTACCGTCATATACATAAAGCCCGGGCACGGCCAGGTCACTTCTCGGGTTACTCGGCTTCTCTTCAATCGACAACACATTCCCAGAATTGTCAATCTCTACAACCCCGTAGCGTTCAGGGTCCTCTACCGGATAACCCCAAATAACAGCACCGGTAGCAAATTGTGCCACCTCATTTTCAAGACCCACAGGTCCGTGAAATATGTTGTCTCCGAGTATGAGAGTAAAGGGCTGATCATTAACGAATTCTTCGCCAATAAGTACTGCTTCTGCAATCCCACCAGGGTTTGGTTGAACTCCATAGGAAAGGTCTATGCCCCATTGATGGCCATCTCCCAAAACTCTTTCGAAAACTGGTAGATCGCTGGGCGAACTAATCAAATGAATGTCTCTAATACCGGCTGTCATCAGGGTCGCCAATGGGTAATAAATCATTGGTTTGTCGTAGACAGCTTGGAGTTGCTTGCTCGAAACCTGACTTAGTGGAAATAGTCTTGTCCCAGCCCCACCAGCGAGCATCATTCCGCGCACAGATGCGACTCCTGTTCGTCTTTATTCATCACGTCACCAGTCTGCCCTAGTGTCGCAGCAATCGCGGGTCGCCTCGCTATTCAATGACTACGACGACATCGCCCGCGCCTACCGTGTCACCAGGGCTTACCTTTATGTCAATGATGGAACCCGCTTTGTCCGCGTTGATGTTGTTCTCCATCTTCATAGCTTCGAGCACCACTACGGCTTCACCTTCTGTAACTTCTTGTCCAATTTCGACCAAGACCTTCACAATGGTTCCTTGCATTGGGACAGCAACTTGGCCAGAACCTGCGGCACTAGCGCCACCTGAAGTAGACCTCCTTGGTTTAGGAGTGGCTTGAACTGCAACCCCAGCGACTTCAGGAACCCAAGCAGCAACCTCGAAGCGTTTTCCGTTGACCTCAAGAACAACGTCTTTGCGAACCCTCGGATCAGCCGAGTCAGCTTCTTGATCGATACCGCTGGCTTTGCCAACCACGTCGGAAAGATCAAGAGACTCTTCCACCCACTTAGTGCTGTGTTCACCAGCTTGGAAGTCGGCGCTAGCCAGAATCGCACTATGAGCCGCTGCAGTAGTCGCTATTCCGCCTACTTCCAGTTCAACCAACGCACTCCGCATTCGGGCAATAGCGGTGGCCCGATCGGAACCCCACACGATGAGCTTGCCAACTAGATTGTCGTAGAACTGGGAAACTGTGTCACCGGCTTCGTAACCACCATCCCAACGGATGCCGAACCCTTGTGGGATTCTCAGCTCGTCAATCGCCCCGGGGGACGGAAGAAACCGACCACCAGCAGGGTCTTCGGCGTTAATTCGTACCTCGATTGCGTGCCCGTCTTGTTCGATATCTTCTTGATTGAAAGACAACTGTTCCCCAGCTGCCACTCGAATCTGTTCTCGAACTAAGTCGATTCCTGATACCAGTTCACTTACAGGGTGTTCAACCTGTAATCGAGTGTTCATCTCGAGGTAGAAGAACTCGCCGTCTTGGAATAAGAACTCAACAGTTCCAGCGTTGGTGTAGTCGCAACCTTCAGCTACTGCTACAGCAGCGGCACCCATAGCTTCTCTGACTTCAGCCGGAAAGTTTGGCGCAGGGCTCTCCTCCACCAGCTTCTGATGACGTCTTTGGGCAGAGCAGTCGCGTTCCCCGAGCCAAACAGTGTTTCCGTGTTGATCAGCGATGATCTGCATTTCTATGTGACGAGGCCAAGTTAAGTAACGCTCCATATAACACTCGTTCCGCCCGAAAAAGCTTTCTGCCTCCCGTTGAGCGGACTCTAAAGCTGCATCTACTTCCTCGGCCGAAGCCACCACCTTCATGCCGCGGCCACCGCCCCCGTACGCTGCTTTAATTGCGACCGGATAGCCATGCTCATCGGCAAAACTGCGAACTTCATCTGGATGCTGGATGATCTCAGTAGTGCCAGGAACTCCGCTGACACCAACTTTCTCGGCAGCTAGGCGGGCTGAAATTTTGTCGCCCATTACTTCAATGGCCTCTGGTGGCGGACCAATAAAGGTGACACCCCGTTCAGTGATAGCCCTAGCGAAGTCTGCATTCTCGCTATAGAAACCGTAACCAGGGTGCACAGCTTCGGCACCGCTCTTCTCTATAGCGTCAAGAATCGCTGAAGTATTTAGATACGAATCTGCGGCAGTTTCTCCGCCCAAAGCGTAGGCCTCATCGGCGAGTCGAACGTGAAGGGCATTGCGGTCAAGTTCGCTGTAAACCGCGACACTTGTAATACCCAGTTCGCGACAAGCTCTAATGACTCGTACAGCAATTTCTCCACGGTTAGCGATCAAGATCTTTGAAAACAAGGTTCCAACCTTCCGAGCACAAACATACGATCTGCAATCGTGCCACAATCGCGACCATTTGCCCCACTTGAGTCATTTTCTTTCACAAATAACTTGACAAATCATTAAGTACTCTGGCCCTTGTGGAATTATCCAACTTCGACTCGGTTGAGGGCACTCGCTTCGATCACATCACATGGGTTGCCGAAATTGAGTCGACTAACACAGCTTTGCTTGGTCGAGCTCGAGAAGGAGCAAGCGAAGGTGAAGTCATAATTGCTGATCTGCAAACCCAGGGTCGCGGTCGAAGAGGTAGAACGTGGACCGCCCCTCCAGGAACATCACTCATGATGTCCATTCTTCTGCGTCCACCGTCAGGAACACTTTCTCCTGATAACGCATCGCTGATCACATCGGCTCTTGCAGTCGCAGCGCTGGCCGCAGTCGACGAACTAACGAACGTGAAACTGGAAGTGAAGTGGCCTAATGACCTTGTCGTTGATAGCCCCAACCCAGTTCTCGATAGTGGTGATCCCGGTTACCGAAAAGTCGCCGGAATATTGACCGAAACTTTGATCCAACAAAATGAGATCGAGGCTTTAGTCGTCGGAATTGGCATGAATACAGGTTGGAGGCACGTACCCTCCGACCTTGAACTAATAGCGACGAGCCTCGACGTGCTTGCCGGTGCGACCGTCTCCAGGAGTCAACTAGCGCACAAAATTCTAGAAAATTTTGAAATTGAATACGCTGACCTCTTAGAACCTGCGGGTAGAGAGAGTTTGCTGAGACGACTGCGTAAACACTCAGCCACTTTAGGTAAGCGAGTCTTGGTTCATATGAATCAAAAAGGCAAAATGATGTCTTTAAATGGACAAGCTATTGACATCGACGAAGCGGGACGGCTTCTAGTGGAATTTGAGACTGGCGATACCCAAGCAGTTGCCGTAGCCGACGTAGAACACCTGCGACTCGACGCGCGCTAACCGCTGTGTCGAAACAAGGAATACCCTAGGACGACATGGCTGAAATTGTTTCCTCTGCGATCATCGAAGGTGTGCACGTCGTCACCCCTGATGTCTACTCTGACGATCGAGGATTTTTCGTTGAAACTTACCGGCGAGAGTGGATTCCTAACGGATCCAGAGAAATGATTCAAACGAATCGCGGGGATCGGCAACGCGGAAGCATTGTCGGATTGCACTATCACCTCCACCAAGCCGATTACTGGTACGTGCCATTTGGAACTGTCCGAGTTGTCCTGCACGACCTGCGTGCAGGCTCGCCAACCGAGGGCGCGACCCAACACACCGACCTTCGAGAAAGCGAACATCGAGGTATCTATATTCCACCAGGAGTGGCACACGGGTTCGCCGCGCTGACCGACGCAACAATCACCTATCTGGTGGATAACTATTACAACCCAGCCGACGAACTTGGGGTTGCTTGGGATGATCCTGAGATAGGTGCTGATTGGGGCATAGAGAATCCGACTTTGTCTAGCCGAGATCAACAAAATCCCTACAAAAAAGGGATTGCAGAAGCTAACCAACCTCGTTATGGACTGAGGAATTGACCCAGCTATGAAACTCCTCGTAACCGGTGGAGCCGGATTCATTGGTTCCAACTTCGTCAGGTCTCATTTGGCTAGAACCGACGATGAAATCACCGTCCTCGATGCACTCACCTATGCAGGAAGTCGAGACACCCTTTCGGACTTCATAGAGGACCCCCGCATCTCTTTTATCGAAGGAGATATTTGCGATAGAGAGAAAGTCGAATTAGCGATGAAGGGTCACCAACTTGTGGTCCACTTCGCAGCCGAAAGCCATGTTGACAGGTCGATCGATGGGTCCGAGCGTTTCATACTAACCAACTGTGTGGGCACCAATTTGCTTTGCGATGTCGCAGCTCAAATGGGAGTCGAACGGTTCATTCACATTTCAACTGACGAAACATATGGTTCCCGCAAACTAGGTTCCTTTACAGAAAAGGACAAACTTGAGCCCAGTAGCCCTTATGCCGCGTCAAAAGCAGCATCGGACCTAATAGCCCTCAGCCACTACACGACTAATGATCTTCCTGTAATCATCACGCGCTCCTCCAACAACTACGGCCCCTTTCAATTCCCCGAAAAACTTATACCGCTCTTCGTTACCAACCTTGTAGAAGGTCGAAGCGTCCCTCTTTACGGAGATGGAGAGAATGTCAGAGACTGGATACACGTTGAAGACAACTGCTCAGCAATTTCGACAGTTCTCCAAAAGGGAGAAATCGGACAGGTTTACAACATTGGAGCGGGCAATGAATTATCAAACATTGAGCTCACCAAAGCACTGATCGATTTGTGTGAACGTGACGAGTCGGCAATCACGTGGGTGGCTGACCGGCCAGGTCATGACTTTAGATATTCCATTGATTCAACAAGAGTTCGTGCTTTGGGTTGGGTTCCTCGAATCGAGTTACAAGCAGGGCTAGAGGCAACCGTCCAGTGGTACCGAGACAACGAAACATGGTGGCGACCCAAGACGGCTAAAGCACAGTGAATCTCGCAGCCGCCCTTACGTCTGCAAACAGATACGCGCCTCTGGTGCGTAACTTCGCTGGACGAGAACTTAAAGCAAGGTACAAGCGCAGCCTTCTTGGCTGGACATGGTCGTTGCTCAGTCCGATGTCGACCATCTTGGTGTACAGCTTGGTCTTCTCTGTGTTTTTTCGAGCAGCACCTCCAGCCGCTGGAAATGGATCGCAAAACTTTGCAGTGTTCCTCTTCACCGGACTCGTTGTTTGGCTCCTATTCGCGGGCATGATCAACGGGTCTATGGGGTGGCTCATAGCCATAGGGGACCTTCGACGAAAAGTATTTTTTCCACCTGAAACAGCTATTTTCGGAAGCGCTCTAGCCTTGGCGGTCCAATCAGCCATAGAGGCAGGCGTCCTAGTCGTTGTCATGCTGTTCATCGGCAATCTTGGGCCCACGACCTTGGCATTGCCACTAGTACTGGTACTTGCAGGGTTCTTTGGTCTCGGAATCGGATTCTTTGTGTGTGTGCTCAACACCCACTATCGAGACATGCAGTACTTAGTTGGCATAGTCCTAAACGCAGTCTTCTTTCTGGTACCCATCGTCTACCCACTCGGAATCATTCCCGAACGTCATTGGGGCCTCCCAATTCGCAAGATTGTTGAACTCAACCCAATTAACCAGTTCGTTACCGCGGCTCGAGAGTCTGCCTATCTACTTCAATGGCCCAGCATTAGCAGGTGGTTCGCTTTGCTCGGTTATTCCCTAGCGGTATTTGCTTTGGGATGGCGATTTTTTGCTCGAAGATCAATGCAGCTGAGCGAGGACATGTGAACCCGATTATCTCGGCTCAACAACTATCTAAGCATTATCGAGTGCACCGTGGCCGACCAGACTCACTCAAAGAAGCGGTAGTCCGCCGCGAGAAACATAGAACAAGTAGCGAATTCTGGGCCCTAAAAGATGTATCGCTCGATATTAAAAAAGGATCCTTCTTTGGGCTGATCGGCCATAACGGATCTGGCAAAACAACCTTGCTTAAACTTATGGCAGGGATCCATAACCCCAGTAGCGGCGAACTAAAAGTCAATGGTCGAGTTTCAGCCTTGCTAGAACTTGGCTCCGGTTTCCACCCGGAACTCAGTGGTCGAGAAAATATTTATCTCAATGGGGCCATCTTGGGGTTAACAAGAAAAGAAATGGACTTAGCCGTCAATGAAATAATCGAATTCAGCGACATAGGCGAATTCATAGACGCTCCAGTCAAGATTCTTTCCAGCGGAATGTACGTCCGATTAGGATTTGCCGTCGCTGTCCACGTGGCCCCGGAAATACTCCTTATCGATGAAGTCATTGCAGTAGGCGACGAAGCCTTCCAACGCAAATGTTTGGAGCACCTATATGAACTGCGCAGGACAGGCACCACTATCGTCCTAGTTTCTCACTCGCTTCCTCTAGTTGAGGGGCTCTGCGACGAGGTCGGGTGGCTTGACCATGGAGCTCTAATGCAATCAGGAGAAGCGACCGAGGTCTGCTGGGCGTACCTTGACTCGGTTAACGCTCAAGAAGCGGAAAAACTCCGAGACGAAGAGGACGACCCGGTACATACCGACACATCCTTGACCGAAATAGAAGTTCGCAGGGGAAGTGGGGAAATACGTATTTTCCATGTGGATTATCTCGACGGCCAATGGCTCGCCAACCCGTTGCCAAGCTCGGGTGACACGCTCGTCATTCGCCTTTGGTACGAAGCGGAGACTTCAGTCGAAAACCCTGTTTTTGCTATGAAAATCCACCATGCAACAGGAGTACATCTAGCCTCACCGAACAGTGCACTTCAGCAACTCGAAACGGGGTCAATCGCCGCGGGACGAGGATACGTTGATTTCATAATCGACAAACTCGCTCTACTAGCCGGCGACTACCTCTTATCCACGTCTATTACGGACCCTGACCGAATGCACGTCCACGATGCATGGGAAAGATCTCATTCATTGCGGATCGTGCCTGGGTCTTCTCCCGAACGCGAAGGTCTCGCCGACCTATTGGGAAAATGGCAGCCACCAGTGCCCCACGAAAAAGGTTCACCAGGTCATCCGAATCGGTGAACACAACCGCGGCCACTGACAGAACAAGGGCGCGTACAATTAAGACACCTCGACCTCGAGCACAATGAGACGCCAGGAGGCTGCATCGATGACCTCAATCGAATCATCCAAGACAGCCACCAACGCAAGCTCACATAAGCCGGCATCGCAAGGACGAGAAATCCTGAATATCGGCATAGTTCTTCCTACCGAAGAGCGGCACCCGATTGGGTGGTTAGCGACCCGAGCTCTAGGCGCTGAAATTGAATGGCGAAATGGCCCTCTTCGCATTCAATGGTTCGTCGAAAAATCCGGAAACCCTTTATGGCCGGGCGACCTATCACTAAAGATCAATCAACTTCCGGAAAACATCTGGGACTTAGAAGAAGACCTAGACGTCATTATGGGATATGGGCTGACCAGAGAAAAGGTTGAATTCGCAGTTGACCCAACAGAGGCAGGCCTTACTCCGAGTGACACAGCGAGCTTGCTAACTCGCTACCTGTCACCCAACCTGGTGCGAGAGAACCACCCTGCCCCTTCACTGCAAGATTCCATACTTGTGGACGTCAATGGCGACTTACCCCAAGTAGTTGCCGATGAAATTGCTCGACATGCGATGTCAACAACAATTCCGGTAGCGCTCATCGGCGCAGAAATCGACCAGCTTCGCTTCAGAGAACAATTGGAGCGTCACAACCAAACAGCGACCAATGTAGGCACAGATTTAGATGCCGGCGAATTCGGAGCGCTCATTGATCGCGCTGCAGTCGTCGTTACTGGAGACTCCGCCTTACAACACATGGCTCAAGTACTGCACGGACGATCAGTCTTCATCAGTGAAGAACCCAAAGAGCAAATACTTCAAAGAGAACTATGGGCAGCCACTTCAGGCACTTCACTCCTCAAAAAAGACCCGACAATCGAAGCTAAAATTCAACGACTCGCAGAAATTGTTGAACAAACAGCGCTGCTCCGACTTGGCCGAAATCTCGCTGATCGGTCCGGAGCTCAGGAACGAGAACGAATCAAACAACTCACAGCGGTACATGAACAACAGGCATTCCAATGGAATGAGCAACGACGTCACTCAAAAGAAACGATTGATCGCTTAAGGCAACAGATCCTCGGCCTAGAAGACCAACTCAACTCCGCAGAAAAGGAAGCCGACCGCAGCCGTAGCGCCCTCCGGGCTCAACACAACCGACTCAACCAACTAGAAATGCAGACCGCTGAACGTGACCAAGGGCCTGCACGACTGCATAGAACCGTGGATTGGCGGAGTGTTCTAGCTCAAATTGAGCGCGACGCCCTCAAAATTCTCCACTGGCTCCGACGCCAATTTGGAAAGGGGTGAAACCAACGTCTTCTCGAATTAGTGTCACCGTCGTCCTAACTACGAGTCCTCGACCCGGAATAGATCCGACGGGCTGGCGGAGCGAACAAATATGTAAAGAAATTTCAGCCAGCAATGCTGAATCAAGATTTATCCTCACTGGTCCACCAAATCATGCAAACAGTCTGTTCGGAAAGACACTAGAAACAACAGGGTTAGACCCAACTGATTGGTGGAAAGCAAACCCAGGCGAAATATTTGTTTTCTGTGGAGGTGGCCCCGCTTACCGTGCGGTTTCGCTTTGTCGAGAACATAACCCCGAAGGCATCATCGTTGTCGATAGAACTACGTTGCTGGCCCTTGAACGCCCCGACCTCGCCGATGATTTAGTAACCGAAGAGGAACTAGCTGGGCGCGACACCGTTTCCAGCCTGAGGCGCCAACGCGACAGAGAGCTGGTCTCTCTCGCCGACCAGATTTGGGTTTATTCGGATTCTGAACGTACCGAAATCCAAGCACTAAATGCTGAAGCAACAATCAAAATTGTCCGTCCGCCGGATATCAGACTTGAGGAAGCCAGTGGCAGTCGACCTCTCTTGCTAGCAGCACCACATCGCGAGTTCGGAGAACCCGACCTGGACTCAATCCAATACTTTAATGAGCACATTCTTCCCGGACTAGATGCAGCCAACGAACCACCCCTGTTGCTTGCCGAACGTAATTTTGGTCTATGGCAGCAACATAGTCGTCACGTCGAAACCATCGAACGGAACAGCCCTCTTGGCGAAACATGCCAAAGAGCATCAATGCTGATATCTGCGCGTCAAAACGGGGGAACGGCATGGACTCATTTCCTTGCAGCCCGGGCCTTCGGACTTCCAATCATCGCCAGCCCTCACGCCGCAGCCCACGTCGATGACCCCGCTGAATGGGATTTACACATAGCTGAACGCGCAGAAATCGCATCGACTATGGCAAGAGTCGCAGGACGTAGGCGCGTCCCGCCTCGACCAGCAACCCGCAAATCAGGTATATCCGAAGCTCTGAAAGCACTCAACGTACAGACGGTGAGTTCCGAACCAGAGATCACCGAGTGGCTCCTAGGTTCCGAAACAGGTCAACGTCACCGCATGGATCTGAAAAAGTATCGCCGTAGCGAACAAGAGGCGGTGGCCGACCCAGACCCCGACCCCGGTACAACTCTCGAATCTCGCCCTCTTATCTCGATTATCACACCGGTTTACAAAACTCCGTTGGACGTACTCGAAGCAGCTATCAGTTCAGTTCGAACCCAAACATATGAAAACTGGCAACTATGTCTCATCGACGATTGTTCCGAAAGCGAACAGCTTCGAACCCTATGTCGAAAGTTCACTTCACTCGACTCAAGAATCAACTTTTTGGAGAGAACTGAAAATGGAGGAATCGCGGCCGCATCCAACTCAGGGCTTGACATAGCACAAGGTGAATACATAGCTCTTCTGGATCATGATGACCTTCTTCGTTCCGATGCCCTGACGGAGGTCTCCAGAGCAATCAACCGTTTCCCTCAGGTTGAATTCCTCTACTCCGACGAAGACAAACTCTTTCCAGACGGCACCTACGATCACAGTTACGCAAAATCTGGATGGTCTCCCGATCTTCACATGTCGTACAACTATGTGTGCCATTTCGCTGTATATAGCCGGGACCTCATTCAGCGCATAGGTGGGTGGCGTCTGGGATTTGATGGAGCGCAAGACTATGACCTGGCTTTGCGCGCTACCGAGATTGCCAAAGAAATAGTCCACATCCCGCGAAACCTTTACCACTGGCGGGTGTTGCCTGGATCTACTTCTGCTGGCATAGATCAAAAAAATGATGCCTGGGATGCCGGGCGACGAGCACTGAGCGAAGCGTTGACACGACGAGGAGTTGTGGGAAACGTACAAGAAGGTTTAGACCCCGGCACTTACAACGTTCACTACCCGGTCATCGGACGTCCTAAGGTCGGAATAATTATCCCAACCCGTGATCGCTATGAATTGATCTCCCAATGTGTTCAAGGGATAACAGAGACGACCAATGGCCTAGAAACCGAAATCATGGTCGTTAACAACGAAAGCGTCGACCAAGTCACTCTTGACTGGATGGATCAACACGAAGGACCAGTGATCGACTATCCCCACCAGTTCTCATATGCACGAATGATGAACATGGCAGCTGAACAAATCGATTGTGATTTGTTGCTGTTTCTAAACTGTGACATCACCATCGCTAATCAAACTTGGTTAGAGGCGATGATCGGTCATGCTCAACAACGACGAGTCGGAGCCGTAGGAGCGAAACTCAGCTTCCCCGACGGACGTGTCCAGCACGAAGGCATCACGGTCGGCGTGGGGGGAGTAGCGGTCAACACCAACTCTCGAGGCTATTTCAGTATCGGTAACTTGACCCGTAACTGTTGGGCGTTAACCGCTGCATGTCTGATGTTACGTCCAGAAGTTTTCTGGGAAGTCGGAGGCTTCGAAGAGCGACTTAGGGTTGCGTTTAACGACGTCGACCTAACAATGCGCATTCATCAACTTGGGTATGACTTGGTGTATCAGCCACACGCAATGCTCCACCATCAAGAATCAGCTCTTCGGGGTTCACTGCACCCAACTGAAGACGAAGATTTCTTTCGAGCTCGCTGGGGTCAGCCGTTGACCCACGACGATCCTTATTACAACCCAAGGCTTTCGAGACACGCCCAGTACTACTTTGCAGACGAAGTGAAACAAGTTTGGTTGCCTCGTGGCCACCCGCTTGCTTGAATCAGCCAACAGCCAAAACCTTTGCACCCAAACCGACCGGTGAACCCAAATTAGCTATGTCCCCAAACGCAGTAACGGACCCACGGGCATCTACAACGAGATACCCACCAGGCCGACTTATCAGGCCAACAGCGTCAACCCGTCCGATCGATGTAGGCGAACCAAAGTAAGAAGCGTTGCCGAGTGGATAAACATGACCATCGGAATCCAAAAATAAGTAACCCTGGTTTCCCGGTGCGGCAGCGAAATCAACAACTCGCAGACCATCAACCGGACGGTCGTCACTTAAGGCCCCATGAAACACGGCGGACCCGAACGAATGAACGCCACCTCTCTGGTCGACAATCCAGTAACCATCGCCATTACTAGTTGGCTCAATCTTCACGGCAATAACGGAATGCTCAGTTACCTGGGGAATCCCCTCTAGAAAGGGTGCGTTTCCAAAACTGAAGACACTACCGTTTGAATCAATTACCCAATAGCCGACGCCAACTGGCGAGGCCGCAATATCAACGGGTGGAGCAACTAAATTAAGCGAAGAAAGATCTCCGAGCGACCTTGCTGTTCCATGCGCCTCGATGGATCCGCTCTGATCAAGAACCAAACAGCCTTGACCGTCGCGGGTAACGGCAATAGCCACAGGTGGAGATTGAAGCTGAATAGCTATTTCGGAAACATCCTCATCGAAGTGAAGGAGACCATGATTTGAGGTCAAAATCCAATATCCGTTCAATGACACACATCGAGCCTATGTCAGAGCGGCCTTTGGTCTAGGTCAGGTGGCGACTAGTTTGAAGAGACCATGAAGATTTACACTAAGACCGGCGACGACGGAACCACAGGCCTCTTCTACGGGGGAAGAGTTAGCAAAGCGTCCGCTCTCCCAGCGGCTTATGGGGCAGTAGACGAAGCACAGGCAGCTATAGGACTTGCTCGAGCTGTGACCCTAGACACTGAGCTGGACCAACTCCTCACGGTGCTTTGTCGCGATCTGTACGTTGCTATGGCGGAACTGGCGACTCTGCCAGAAAACAGAGACAAACTCGAACCTGGGGCAACAATGCTCACCGCAGAAATGGTGAGGGCGTTAGAGGAAGCCATAGACGTGACTAGCGAACGTTTCGAAGCGCCCACTGAATTCACTATTCCCGGCCAAACAGAAATATCAGCAAGGCTCGATTGGGCCAGGGTGGTGACACGCCGCGCAGAACGAGAATGCTTAGATGTGTGCGAAGTCGAATCAAATGTATTGCCCTATCTCAATCGCCTTTCTGACCTTTTGTGGACGTTGGCGAGATGGCAAGAGGGCGAATCGCTTCTCAGCCGCGACTCATAAGAATCTTTCGATACTGACAGGAGAAAAATGCCAAACCAACTAACGATTTCTTCGATCAATGTTGTCGTTTCAAAAGACGAGGACATTACTACTGCAAAAGACCTTCCAGTTCGACCTAGCGAGTTGGAAGCCCTGGAAGTTAGCGAAGAGTTCCTCTTAGCTAACGGGTTCAACGGCAAACTCCAGCAGACACTCCTGGTGCCTCAACAGGAAGTGGTCGTAATAGCGCTGGGGCTCGGAGAACAGCCGATGACAACTGCCAACGCTCGAGCAACAGCGGCGACGCTATGGCACTCCGCTAAACATCTTGACTCGCTCACATCTTCCTTACCGTTATCGATATCGGCAGACCTTGGTAACGAAGCAGCGTTACAAGCAATCGTCGAAGGCTTACTGCTCGCCTCCTACCGGTTTGACGAACTCAAAGGAACACCTGAGTCAGGAGCCAACCTCCAACGAATAGACCTTCTGATACCCGATGGGGTTGACAGCGAGACAGCTTTACAAAAAGCAGAGGCAGTAGCCTCAGCAATTGCCCTCAGTCGTGACCTAGTCAACCGACCGGGAGGCGCCCTTTCGGCAATTCAATTGGCAGACGAAGCGACGCTCGTAGCAGAAAATACCGGATTAGAAATAGAAATTTGGGACAAACAGCGACTCGTAGAAGAAGACTGCGGCGGCATCCTGGGAGTAAATGCAGGGTCACTCGAAGAACCGCGACTTGTAAAGCTGACCTGGAGACCCGAAAAAGAGAGTCGCGGCACCATTCACTTCGTTGGCAAGGGAATCACCTTTGATACAGGCGGTCTTAATCTCAAAACCTTCGAGGGCATGAAAGAAATGAAAATAGATATGGGAGGTGCCGCCGCTGTCATTGGAGCAATGGCAGCTGTGGCGGCCTACGCACCTGACCTCACCGTTATTGGGACCTGCTGTTGCACGGACAATCAACCAAGCCCGACAGCGACCAAACCAGGTGATGTTCTCAAAATACGAAACGGTAAAACCGTCGAAGTGCTTAACACTGATGCAGAAGGCCGACTCGTTCTCGCAGACGGACTATCAATAGCCGCAGAAGACGAACCAGATCTCATAGTGGACTTAGCAACACTGACTGGAGCCTGCATGGTTGCCTTAGGTCAACGCTATGGAGGCCTTATGGGTAATGACGAGACCGCTATTGCCAAAGTTCAAACCGCAGCCGCACAAGCGAACGAACTCCTGTGGCATTTACCGCTGCCCAACGAATATCGAAAGCAGCTTGATTCTGAGATCGCTGATCTACAGAACATCGGATCCGGAAGATTTGGGGGAACACTTGTAGCCGGATTGTTCCTTCAAGAATTTGTCGGTGAAACTCCCTGGGTGCACCTGGACATAGCTGGGCCAGTTACCACCGACGAGAACGAAGGAGAATTCTCCAAAGGCGCTACAGGTTTTGGAGTTCGTACTCTGATCGAAATTGTGAACAATTGGTGACCCAAGTGCCAAGTCGCCGGTTCTTTGAACCGGGCGGTGGGAACCCACAAGCCGTTACAAAACAAGAAACTGGAAATAACTGATGCACCAAGACCTTTCGCATGATGCTGATATTCGAACCCTCACCCAGTGGATTGACGAAAGCGAACGAATTACTGTGCTTACTGGTGCGGGTATATCTACCGACTCTGGAATCCCTGACTTTCGAGGCCCAAATGGCGTATGGACCAAGAATCCGAAAGCGGAAAAAGCCTCGAATATTCAGAATTTCGTAGCCGACCCTGAGGTAAGAAAAGCCTCTTGGCGAGACAGACTTGACAACCGAGCTTGGTCGGCTGAACCTAATGATGGGCACAGAGCTCTCGTCCAATTAGAAAAAAGGCACAAACTTGTCGCGTTGCTTACCCAAAACGTTGACGGCCTCCATCACGCAGCCGGCTCCTCCTCAAACAAGGTGATAGAAGTTCACGGGACTCTACGGGAGGTGGCTTGCCTAGAGTGCGACTACCGCGACGACATGCAAATAGCGCTGGACCGAGTGCGGCAAGGCGAAGAAGACCTTGATTGCCCTGAGTGTGGCGGAATCCTCAAAAGCGCAACAATCTCATTCGGTCAGTCGCTAGTCCAAAGGGATTTACTTAAAGCAGAAGCCGCTGCTCAAAACTGTGACCTTATGGTCGCGATAGGCACAACGCTAGCTGTTTACCCCATAGCGGCAGTGGTTCCAGCTGCTCAACGAGTGGGAGCAAAAATTGCCATCATTAACGCTGAACCGACCGAAATGGACCATTTAGCTGACTTAATTATTCGAGAATCAATTAGTGAAGTCCTTCCGATCGTCGTCCAAGGAACAGAGAACCTTCCTCCGGAACAAGACGACTAGATTCAGTCATAGCTGCTGACGACACAATTGGTAGAATCAGCGAATAGAGGCTCCGATCAAGGCGCGCAAACAGGGATCGACTGATGACCAGCTACAGGGATCTGCTAGCGGCAGCTAAACAGCGAATAGTTGAAGTTGGCACCGCAGAAGCTGCTGAACTCATTCAAGACGGTCACGTCACACTGGATGTACGAGAGCCCGAAGAGTACGAGCAAGGGGCCATCACAGGGGCAATACACATTCCGCGCGGACACCTTGAAAGCCAGATTGAACAGCGGCTACCTGTGCGCGACACCAATGTCGTGGTCTACTGCGCCGGAGGGGCCCGATCAGCGTTCGCCGCAAATACCCTCATCGAGCTTGGATACGGCCAAGTTGTCTCAATGGATGGCGGATTTACAAAATGGAAGTCAGAAGGCCGAGCATGGGGTCTGCCTGAAGCTCTCACACAAAGTCAGCGAAACCGATACCAACGCCATCTTCTTCTCCCAGAAATCGGAGAACAAGGTCAACAAGAACTGCTTGAAGCAAAAGTGCTTCTCCTGGGAGCAGGTGGTTTAGGTTCGCCAGCTGCAATGTACCTAGCGGCAGCAGGGGTAGGAACGCTGGGGATCATCGATATGGATGTCGTTGATGAGTCCAATCTCCAACGCCAGATCATCCACGACACAACTCGTGTCGGACAATCAAAAGTCGAATCGGCAAGACAAACGATTCAAGCACTGAACCCGCACATCAAGACCGAAATTTATGACACTCGTCTTAGCGCAGAAAATGTTCTCGACCTCTTGTCCGATTGGCACGTAGTAGTCGATGGAGCAGACAATTTCCCTAGCCGATATCTCCTAAACGATGCCTCAGTCAAACTCGGGATACCAGTGGTACATGGTTCAATTTTCAGATTCGAAGGCCAAGTAACAGTTTTTGACCCCATTAATGGCCCCACATACCGTGACTATGTCCCCGTGCCCCCTCCACCAGAATTGGCTCCTTCGTGCTCCGAAGCCGGGGTGATTGGTGTGCTGCCGGGCATCATCGGCAGTCTTCAAGCCTTAGAAACTATAAAACTGTTGCTCAATCTCGGAGATTCCCTCACAGGCAGACTCTTAGCATTCGACGCCTTAGAAATGACCTTCCGGGAATACAAACTGCGCCGCAGCGAAGAAAACCAGGTCACATACGACAACCGTCACCGAATCAAAATTGTTGAATACGACCAATTCTGCTCACCAACGCTTAGTTGAAGCCCGCAACGGTACTTCAGTCCCTGAAACAGCGACTCTGGACTCGCACCCTAAACTTCTAACATGACGAACAAGCGGGTCATAGTGATAGGCGGTGGCCCAGCAGGACACGACGCTGCAACCTCCGCAGCGAGATTCGGTGCGGACGTGACCTTGATTGAACGTGACATCGTTGGGGGATCAGCACACCTTCGAGACTGCGTGCCATCTAAATCGATGATTGCAACAGGTGGAGCCCTCTCGTTTGCGCGACGGATAGACGGAATGGGATTAGCAAACGTTGAAACCGACGTAAACGCCGAGCATTTGCGCGCCAGAATCCAAGGAATAGAGCAGCGGCTTGAACAAGCAGTAACCCAGCTCCTCACAAGTCAGGGCGTCAAGATATATAGAGGAACCGGACGACTGCTTAGTCCCAACGAAGTGTGTGCTGATACAGCCGACGGACCTATCGAGTTGACCGCAGACGCAATCGTTCTTGCAACCGGGAGTCGACCGCGTATCCCTGAATGGGCCCCAATAGACCACGAACGAGTTTTAACGACACGCGATGCCTACCCTCCGACCGAACTTCCGGAACACTTAGTAGTCATAGGGTCCGGTGTCACGGGCGTCGAATTTGTTCACATGTTTGCGTCGCTTGGTTCAAAAGTCACCTTGATTGTGAGCCGACAACAAGTCCTGCCTCAAAAAGACCCAGAAGCTGCTGCGTTATTGGAACAAAACTTTCTGGACCGAGGAGTCCAGCTTCTTAAAGGAGCGAGAGCCACCGAAATCTTGCGAAATGGTCCAGTAGTGAAGGTGCAGTGCTCTGATGGAAGAACAGCAGAAGGATCACACGCAATTTTAGCGATTGGATCTGACCCCAACAGCCAAGAATTAGGCCTAGAAAACGCTGGTATAGAAGTAGACGAATTCGGTTATATCCAGGTTGACCACAACCTCAGGTCATCAGTGGCATCGGTCTATGCCGCCGGTGACCTGTCGGGAAAACTCCCGCTTTCATCAGTTGCTGCAATGCAGGGACGAAAAATAGCCGAACACATCATGGGTTTACACGAAGGTCGAGAACACCGACATATCGACTACGACAAAGCCGCCTCAGCCATCTTTACTGAACCCGAGATTGCTGACGTAGGACTGGCTGAAGCCGAAGCGTTCGCTACAGGACGGAAGATTCGAGTAACTAAAGTTCCGTTCTCATCAAATGCCAAAGCCTTAATCAACAATGACCCTCTAGGGTTCGTGAAAATAGTTTCAGACCCAAACACTGGCCATGTTCTGGGGGGATCTATTGTCGGCCAACATGCTGCCGAACTTATTTCTGTTGTAGCCCTAGCAGTGAGCGCCAACCTTAAGGTTCAAGACATCCATGAAAGCCTCTTCGTGTACCCGACACTTAGCGAAGCTCTTTCAGAGGCAGCTGAGTGACCACCAAACAAAAAGTCTTGATTACCGGTGGTGACGGTCAACTTTCAACTGACCTTTCACGAGTATTCGAAAGTCCTGACCTAATAGTCCTCAGTCGCGCTGCCCTAGACATAACTGAACCCCATGAAGTCCAAAAAGTCATGGGTTATTACAAACCAGATGTTGTTATTAATGCTGCAGCATTTACAGATGTCGACGGGTGTGAAGACAATCCCGAGCAAGCAAAATTGATTAACTCTTTAGGCCCACAGAACTTGGTTTTTGCAGCTCAACAAATAGGTGCTCGCGTTGTGCAGATCTCCACCGACTACGTATTTGATGGTTCGCTCAAGCGTCCGTACACCGAAGGGGATCAAACGAATCCACAGTCGGTCTATGGTCAAACCAAACTCGCAGGCGAACGCGCCATGCGCGACTCAGACCTTATAGTCAGAACATCTTGGCTATGTGGCCTTCATGGCTCCAACATCCTCAAGACAATCGTCCAACTGGCTCAAACAGGTAAGCCCATGAGCTTCGTTAACGATCAGACGGGAAACCCATCTTTTACAAATGATGTCGCGGTGACCATCCAACAGCTAGTCGAAGTCGAAGCGCAGGGCATCTTTCACGTCACCAACCAAGGGTCTGTTAGCTGGTATCAGTTCGCTGAGATAATTCTCGGTTTAATGGGACGACCATCAGACCAACTGAAAGCAATCACAAGCGAACAGTTGGAACCGCCTCGTCCAGCCCCTCGACCTACAAATTCAATTCTGAAGAACGAGCGACTTAGTCGGCTGGGAATAGAACCACCGCCTGATTTTCGGGTAACTCTCCCCAAACTTTTAGAGGTTCTCTGTGAATGACCAACTCCGAATAGTTGTTAATCCGGTTGGACACCAACCAACAAGCCAAGTGCTTGCCGTTGCAGCCGTTCTGGCGCTTGAATGGGCAGCGCCCTACGTCAACAGCGTCATTGGCGATAATGGGCCTTTTGTGATTCAACCTCAAGTTGAAGCAGTAGGTGGGCTGTTGCGACTTGATCCAGAAAGAAGCGAGCGGCTGCAATTGGCTGGACGTTCTGCCCTTTCTGAAGGCGAGTCCGAAATACGAATAGCTGAAGATGATGAAGGAAACTGGAATATCCCTGACCAAATAGATAATTGGTGGGTTGCCGGATTAGCGCTTTCGGCGACTGAGTTCGTAGCAAGCACCGCAAACGGCATCGCGATAGCTGAAACTCTTGCTATCGGCAATCGAACCGATCAACGGTGCATCGATTTGCTAGAAAAATCCCAGCAATGGGCGATGAAACAAATCGATGACCTGGTGCGTGCAACAGCGGATAGCAATCCTCGACTCCTCGGAAACCTTCTGCTTTCGTTGAGTTCGGAAGTTGAGACTCTCGCCGATACACACGCCAACTTGAGGGCTCGCTACCAAGCTGATATCGAAACAATCAGTGAACACCTATGACGGACCAACCCAGAGCAACGCTTGTCATTGTGGCGTATGGGCGTGCAGACCTAGTTCTTGAGCTACTCGACTCCGTTAGAAAGCACACTCCCGAGTCACATGAATTGGTGGTCATCGATAACGCTTCAATGGCTACAGACGTTCGGCTGATTAAAGCTCACCCATCACAACCACGGGTCATAGAAGCACCGCGAAACCTTGGATACGGCGGAGGTGTCAATTTCGGCGTACGAAATGCCACCGCTGAAACAGTCGTGATAATGAACTCAGACCTACAAGTCACACCTCATTGGCTTTCCCCGCTGCTGCAAGCGATCGAGAACCAAATTGCGACCATAGCGGCGCCGTTGTACTTAGATAGCAAAGGAAGCATCGTCGAAAGTGGAGCGTCAATAACCGCAGATGGACACGTCCATAACTCACGGATTCGAGGCGTAGCGCTCAAACCCGTCGATCACATATCTGCGGCTTGCTGGGCATTCAATAAACAATGGTTTGAAGCTATGGGTGGCTTTGACCCGACTTATGGGCTTGGTTATTACGAGGATGTTGATCTAGCTAATGTCGCGAGATCGAGAAAAGGACGAGTGGTGGTGGTCAACGATTCGAAAGTAATTCATCACACTGGTGGAACCTTCGATGCTGAAGCGTCACGGCACCTATCCCACCGCAACCACGCTCGAAGTCATACACGCTGGCGATGGCTCTACCGAGGAAACGCAACGACACCATGGGAAGGAGAAACAGCAGTTACTCACGGTCGCGTAGCCCTTATAGGTCACCACCCTGACGTTTTGCGCGAACTCCAAGATCACAACGTCTCGGTCGTCACCCTGGAAAACCTCAGCGCGCTCAGCCGACGACAACATCGTGACGATGTCGTCGTAACCGAGCATCACCACAGCGAAGTTCAAAGCGCAGCTCCCCGAGCTCAGGTCACAACCCCAGAAGGAATCTGGGAAGCGCTTAAGCGCGCAGGCGTTGCGCTCAGTGCAACCCCACCCAAACCGCCTTTTTCGGCAATAACCGCTACACGATTAAGAAGATGGTGAAACATGCCAGAAGACAATCCACTCCATCAAGCGTCTGCACATCTACAAACAGCACGACAACTAGGACGAGAACTTAGTTCCCGACCTCGACGTTTCGGTATCGGACGTAAGAACCTAGTTGCCACAATCGACCGCGTATCTGACGAACTTGCAGCAGCTATCGACCTAGTAGCGAGCGCAGTCACAATCCACGCGAAACAAACCAGTGAGCTAGACCAAGCAGTTACTCGCCTGGAGCTCGTCACAGCAGGAGATGAACAACTTATTGATGATCTTGCATCAGCAATTGAAACAGCTCAAGTAGAGCTAGTGCGTCTGGAACGCCAACACGACCTACTTCGTTCGCAGTTCGAATCAGCAGATGAACGATGCTAATAGGCGTAGTTCCCGGCAAATATGCACAGCAAATTTATGATGCGCTAACGCAGCGGATCGACGTGCGAGCAGAGTTTGTTTCACCGGAAGTTGACGCATCCAAATATGACTTTGTATTTGCAGTCGACGACGAAGATGTCCCCACAAGCGCCAACACACGCCGGTACATAACACACAACAACGTCAACAGCACGAGCTGGGACGTTGTAGCTGCCCGGCATCTCCTAGCTGATGCACAACAAAGAGGTAGCCAGAACCCCATAGCTGTTCCATTACCAGTTACAAGTTCTGACCAAGCGAAAACCACACAAACAGGTGTAGCGCTAGTCGAAAACAAGCAGAAAGCAGATGTAACGAAAGCTCTTAACAAAGCAGGCCACCAAATAGTCGACCTAGACGACCCGCATGTTGGAATCGTTGTCGATTCTTCAATGACAACCAGCCGTACTGAACCACTGCGTCAAGCTATGAGCCAAGAAAAAGTCGTTGTTGCGATGACCAGCAACCTTGCGGCAACCGACACAATTCACGACAAAAGCGATGGCCGCCTCATCGCCGATTACAGCAAGCTAACTGAAACAGTCGATGAACTCGTCAACGACGATTTCGAAAGACAACGATTGGGCTTTGAGGCCCGAAAAAGCGTTTCGAATACCAACTGGGCACGAGTAACTCGAGCGCTGCTACTAGGAAATCGAAAAGGTATGCCAGTTCTCGAGCACTGCAGTTACCTCGCCGCGCGGAAACGATGGACAGAACGACTCGGACACGCACACCGATGGAAGCTCGCCCGATACATCGATAATGGGTACATAGAGTTAGGTGATCAGCGGATAGATATAAGCCAACTTAGTCAACTCCGAAAACTCAATATCGCCACCGCTCTAGGTAGACGCGACCCAAACAGCGGCAATTCCTAGGGTACGTTCCCTACCATGTCCCGTGACCGTCCAAGGCGTCATCGTCGGTTGAGTGAAAAGTTGCTCTTAGCGACTATTGGGGTCGCCACAGGCATTGGATTTATGGCGACCTTTGTCCTTGGCTATGCAGTATGGCGTCTAGACCAAGTCGAAAGATTCGAAGTACACGACGTGCTCACAGCACCAACGCCAAAACCAGTCACTGCCTCAGAATTACTCGACCTGAATAGGGTAAGCATCGAAGATGGCGACCAAAGGTCACCAGGTCTGCGGACAGAAATTATCCTCCCTCCAACGGTTGATGAGCCACTAGTCGACGAGGAACCTGACGGAGAGAACTACCTTCTTGTCGGTTCCGACAGTGTCGAAGGCATTGCATCTGATGACTCAATCATGAGCGGCCGAAGCGCATCTGCGGCGAACCATTTGGCAGACACGATCATGGTCCTCCGACTACGCCGAGATGGCACGGCAGCGGTTGTGTCGGTGCCACGGGACCTGATTGTGTCTATCGCTAGTACTGACACAACTGCCAAGATCAATAGCGCATACAACCTCGACTCGTCCCCACAGACGAGAGCGGCCCGACTCATAGAAACCGTCGAAAATCACCTGGGCATTGGACTTCAGCATTTCGTCGAAGTAGACCTCGACGGATTTCGCCGCATTGTCGATGCGGTCGGGGGTGTTTCGATGTGTTTCAACAGACCAACACGAGACCGGACTGTTGAAGACAGCGGTGACCCTACCGAAGGAGGGACGGGCTTCAGAGCGGATAAAGGATGGACTCACCTGAACGGAGATGCAGCACTTGCTTTTGTGCGAAGCCGCCGACTCCTAACTCAACAAGCAGACGGTGAGTGGGTGAGACTGGGAGTATGGAATGACTTGGAACGAAATAGTCGACAACAAAAATTTATCTTTGAAGCCCTAGATCAAGCTTTAGGAAGAGCAGTCAGTAACCCTCGCACTCTCCAACGCCTTCTAGATATCGTTGCCACCGATTTTCGTACATCGAATACCTTGAGCGTTTTCGACGACGGTCTCGAACTAGCACGTCGATTCAAAGGTCTAAATGTTGACGCTGATCTCGAACGTTATGCACTTCAACTTGTTGACATATCGGTTGATGGCAAAGAAGGGTTAGCGATAATCGACAGTGACCACAACAATCGGGTGATTGATATCTTTCGAGGCCTTGCATGGGACGACGTAGTTGAGGAAAGAGTCGAAGTCGCAGTTCAGGGCCCGTCCGCATTTTCTCTAGCAGCGAGACTACGCGGAGCAGGATTCAAAGCCACATACAAAGAGACTGATCTGTATCCGCAGAACAGAATTAGATATGGAGTTGGGGGAGACCAAGCCGCTGTGCTGCTTGCAGCACGACTCAGAGAAAATCTGGAGATGAGTCCAGATCCATCCCTTTCAAGCAACAACATAATTCTCGAACTCGGAACTACACCCCCTTCGGTAATGGTCGGGTATAAAGTAGTTGACCCCCCCGAACCCATAGCGAATAGCACAACCGAGAAGGCTCCGCCGCCGCCCAGGACGCTCGGTGTATGTGGCTGACAAAGAAGAAAAGACCGCCCGCCAAGCACGCCGAACTCCGGATACAAGCACGCGAAGGCGAACCGCCTAGATGTCGTTAGCATTTCGGATAAGAGAAGTTCTGATCATCTGTAACACCACTACCTGAAGGCACTGAAATGAGCAATGTCGCGGTAATTGGAGCTGGCTACGTCGGGTTGACCACAGCCGCATGTCTGGCCCACATAGGCCATAACGTCATCTGTGCCGATATTGACGAAGACAAAATTTTCCAACTTAATGACGGTAAAATTCCGATCCACGAAGCCCGACTCTCTGAACTCGTCACGGAGGGTTTATCTAATCAACAACTCAAGTTCGTAGTCGGAGCTCAAAGCGCAATAACAACGAGTGATTTTGTTTTTCTGTGTTTACCGACTCCTCAAGGAGAAGACGGACGAGCCGACATTGGATCGGTCTTAGAGGTTGTGGAGGAAATCTGTCACCTAGTCCCTCCGGAAACAATTATCATCAACAAATCAACGGTTCCTGTAGGAACAAACACGTCGATAGAAAGAACAATCCAACGAGAAGACGTTTATGTCGTCTCCAATCCGGAATTCCTCCGCGAGGGTGTCGCAGTCACTGACTTCTTGCAGCCAGACAGGATAGTCATCGGGGCTACAAGCAGCCAAGCGAGCGCACGGGTGGCCGAACTTTACGACCCAATCGATGCTCCCATTATCGCCGTAGACCCCGCCTCCGCGGAAACCATTAAATACGCCACAAACTCTTTTCTGGCTACCAAAGTTTCATTCGTCAACGGTCTTGCAGCAGTTTGTGAAGCGGTAGGAGCAGATATCGAATCTGTCACACGAGGATTGGGAACTGACCAACGAATAGGCTCCCGTTTTCTCCAACCGGGACCAGGCTGGGGAGGATCTTGCTTTCCGAAGGACATGCAAGCATTAGTTCGAATAGCAACTGACGCCGGATACGAGTTCGATCTTCTCCGAGCTGTAATCGAAGCGAACGATCAACAATTCGACCGGATAGTCCGCAAAGCCGAACTATTGCTAGGGGAAGACCTTGATGGAAAGAATCTGACCTTGCTCGGTCTTACTTTCAAGGCGCACACCGACGACCTAAGAAACTCGCCGGCGCTCGAAGTCGCAAAACGATTAGCCACCCAAGGTGCCAACCTCACTGCGTACGACCCTATGGTCGACAGCCAAACCGAGACGCTTGATGACATTCGATTAGTCGCAAACATAGAGCAAGCCCTGGACGGCTCTGAAATGGCTCTGATCCTGACCGAATGGCCCGAATTCACCCGAGCCAACTGGTCAAAATTGATAGACCTGATGGACACTCCATGCCTAGTGGACGCACGAAATGTGTTGGATCGGAGATCGATGATTGAACTTGGCTACCGATACGACGACTTGGGCAGAATATGAGAACTACCGATCAATGACGCCAGCTTGTGTAAGAGTGGTTGCGTGACCGCTGAAATAAGCGTCCTCATGACCATGGAAGCCGCATGGCATCCTGTGCCCGGTGGGACCGGTCGAGTATCGCTTGAATTGGCCCGTGCGCTGTCAGAAAGAACAGACATCGAAGTTCAGGGAGTAGCAGCACTGCATCAAAGGCAACCACCATCTGACTTCCGTCCATCGATAGACGTGCAGAAGCTCCTTTTGCCGAGACCCTTGCTTTATGAAGCTTGGTCACGCACTCCCTTCCCTCGGTTGAATGTCAGTCGACATGACCTAGTGCACTCAACCACCATTATCCCCCCACCAGCGAGCGACAAACCGCTTGTCGTGAGTGTGCACGATCTCGCATTTCGTCGATTTCCCGACCGCTTTCCGCAACGAGCTCGAAGGCTCTTCGAACGCTCATGGAAGCGAGTTCTGGAACGAGCAGACGCTGTCCTGTGCCCATCTGTAGCTACCTCCGCTGATCTACTAGCAGCGGGACTAGACGTCGAACGTCTCCACCTAGTCCCACTCGGCCATGACCCCCAGTTGGTTACCAAGGAAATAGCACTTCGAACACGTGAGCGATTCGGAATAATTGGCGACTATATTCTTGCCGCAGGCACCCTAGAACCCAGAAAAAACATCCCGACCTTGATCGAAGCCTTCCTCGAGATAGCCCCTCATACTGATGCTCAATTAGTGCTGGCAGGCCCAACCGGATGGGGGTTAACTCCTGAAACGTTGCTGGAATCGGTAGATAACAGCCTTAAGACACGTATTACCGTGACGGGTGAAGTCACAATGACCGAGCTTGCGGCGCTGTATACCGAGGCAACGGTATTCTGCTATCCGAGCCTTTTGGAAGGATTTGGGCTTCCAGTTCTTGAAGCAATGTCATACGGAACTGCCGTGGTCACCTCCAAAGGAACCTCCACTGAAGAAGTAGCGGGAGATGCAGCGGTTACCGTTGACCCACACTCAGCGAAAGAAATCGCTGAAGCCCTGCAAACCCTTCTCAGCGACCAAGCAGCAGCTCAACAAGTAGCTGACGCTGGATACGAACGCAGCAAAATGTTTCGATGGGACAAAGCAGCGACAGCAACAGTCAACATATATCGGAAATTAATATGAGCTCCGTAGTCGTCAACATGCTGTGGTTGCGGCCAGGACAAGTAGGAGGATCCGAAACCTATTCAGTGCAGCTCCTCGAAGCAATCAGCCAAAGCGCCAAGGCACCACCAATTAAGGTGGCCTTAACTCCAGCTACCTATGAGGCCCACCAATTTCTCCGCGAAGCGTTTGAAATTACTCGACACCAGCACCCACCAGGACGAATCGGCCGAATCTTGAAAGAAAATCGACTATTCAGCCAAGTGAATAGTCAGCAAGTCACCCACCACCTAGGCGGCACCATTCCACAACGCGACAACAGCTCCAAAATAGTTGTCACGATCTACGACGTCCAATATCGAACATACCCTCAGTATTTCTCGCTCGCTAAACGCCGCTACCTGGATACCGCTATTCAGAGGACGCTCCAACAAGCAGAAACCGTCTGCGTGATAAGCGAATTTTGCGCGCAGTCGCTAGAAAATCATTTCGGATACCCCAAAGAAAAATGTCACATCATCCCGCCAGCTTTCCACTCTCCAACTGCACAACAGACCCAGCCAATTGATGCAAGACCATTTCTTCTATATCCGGCGGTCACTTGGCCGCACAAGTCTCACAAATTCCTCATCACCCTCATGGAACAGATCGCAGATCTCGAACTGATCCTGACCGGAGCAAAGGGCCCAGCCCATAAAGATGTCATGCAAGCCATCCGACGATCATCAGCGCGTGACCGAATTACTCATCTAGGTCACGTAGAACACCAACGACTCGATTCGCTCTATCGACAGGCCCTCTGCACGGTCTTTCCATCACAATACGAGGGATTTGGTCAACCAATAATAGAAGCCATGCTCAGAGGGTGCCCAGTGATAACAAGTCAATGCGGAGCCCTACCAGAAACCGTAGGAGCCGGCGGAATCACTCTGCCAATGGACTTTGACCAGTGGCGTGATGCAATTGGGCTGCTTGCAGAGCCCGGTCAGCGCCAGCTATGGGTAGACGCAGGACGTAGAAGAGCCGCCGACTTCTCATACCAACGAAGCGCAGAAGCTCAAGTAGCGGCTTACGAAGAACTACTAGGCAGATGAGGAGGTGAGGCAATGAAAATAACAATCATCTGCCCCCACTTTGCTCCCGACACAGCCCCAACCGGAGAAGTGATTACCCAAATCGTTCGAGAGTTCGACAAAATGGGCCATCGGATCCATGTGGTCACTTCTCTGCCTTGGTACCGGAACCACACAGTGGAGGCGGAATGGACGGCGCGACTTATCTCTAGCGAAAAGACCCCGTGGGGCAAGATCACCAGAATTCACCCATTTGCATCAAAGAACCGAACCAATTTATTAGCGCGAGCAATTGCCTTCAGTGCGTTCAGTTGCGTCGCCTCCCTAGTGAGTCTCTTCTCCAGGCGAAGCCACGCAGTTCTTGCAATGAGCCCACCACTCACACTGGCGCTCGCTGGATGGATAGCAGCCAAAAGACACAGAGCCCCACTTGTTTTAAATATTCAGGATGTGCACCCCGATGCAGCCATAGAAACCGGAACACTTACAGATGAGCGTCTCATCGGACTCTTGAAGCGCATGGAAATCATGAGCTACGCCAAAGCAGACGCGGTCACTGTCCTATCGGACGATCTTCGAAACAGATTAGCTACAAGAACCGACAGCGAGTCGAAGCTCCGTGTTATCCCTAACTTCGTCGATACCGAACGTATTCAGCCCGGAAACCGAGATAACGCCTACCGTCGCGAACTGGGACTTACTGATGAGACCATCGTTATGTATGCCGGAAACGTCGGCTTCTCCCAGCCTCTAGAAATAGTGCTTGAAGCAGCGCGCCACATGGCTGATCGCGACGACATCGTCTTCGTAATCAACGGCAATGGATCACGAAGAGCTCTTTTTGAACAAGAAGCAGAAGACCTCCCCAATGTCACTTTTATGGACTATCAACCTCCCGAGCGACTCAACGAAGTTCTAGCTGCGGGAGACATCCATTTAATCCCACTTCAGAAGGGTTTGAGCTCAATAAGTGTGCCATCAAAGCTGTACTCCATCCTTGCTGCGGGCCGACCAGTACTAGCTAGCGTCGATCCGGGAAGTGAAATAGATCTTGTGGTGACTCGCTCTGGAGCAGGCAGAACAGCCACCGCAGGGAACACAGAAGAATTCATTGCAACACTCTCCGCACTCGTCGATGACCCCCATGGGCGGGCAGCCGCAGGGCTCGAAGCTCGCCGTTTCGCCGAAGAATGGCTATCCCCTGCAGCGGTAGCCGAAAGCTATTACGACTTATTTCTGGAGCTTCAACGATAAAGGAAGCGTCCTCGTGGCGCGTAACCGGGCCATATAAACGATAACTTGACGGACGGTATGGCTAGATCAGCAGCAGCAAAAAAGGTGGCTAAAGCCGCGAGCACCGGTGCAGGTGGCAAAGGCGCTGGATCAGAACGCAAAATTCTCTTTCCAGCAGCAATGATGCTCGTAGCTCTCCTCGGGGTGGTTTTGATAGTGGTGGCCCGGGACCAGCGCTCCGATTTGGCTCCTGCTGGAGATCCAGGTTTAGAAGATCACTGGCATACCGCATACAACATATTCGTATGCGATGAAATCGATCCGACTGTTTTCGCCAATGACTCAGAAGACGATAGGACTGGCATACACACCCATGGTGATGGCCTGATCCATATTCACCCGTTCGTAAGTACCGTTACCGGCCAATACGCCACCTTGGGTGCCTTCTTCAATGAGAATCAAACTGCATTTGACGACGAAACCTTCGAGTTACCGAATGGTTCAGTTCTCTCCGAAAAAGATTTTCTATGCGGAGAGGAGCCGGCTGAGCTTCGAGTGCTGAAATGGAACCAGCTCACGGCAGAAAAGCCAGTTGTATTTACAGAAGATCTGCGAGATGTCCGTCTCAACGAAGATGGGCAGTTAGTGATGTTTGCTGTAGTTCCAGAAAACTTAGACAATTCGGAAATACCGCGACCCGATGACAGCTACTTGCGCGAATATCTGAACCTCTCAGAAGAGCAACAGCCACTTGGCCAAGATAACGGTGGCGAAACAGGCCCGATTCTGCCGCAAACAGAAGAGCCTTTCGAAACAGATGAACCGGCTAATGAGGCACCAGAGTCGAGCGAACCTGTAGACGATTGATTTGCAATGTTCGCTTTAGTGTTGGTCGGGGGCTTCGGAACTCGACTCCGGCCACTTACCGAACACACTCCAAAGCAGATGCTGCCCATATGTGGAGTTCCCATGATCGAGTGGGTCGTAAGGCACCTTGAAGATCATGGAATTCAGGAGGTGGGTCTGGCACTTGGCTACCGTCCTGACGCTTTTTTAGCTGCCTATCCAGATGGCCGAATATCAGGACTTCCATACAAGGTGGCAGTCGAACCGGAAGCTCGAGGGACAGCCGGAGCCATCCGTTTTGCCGCTACAGAGATGCATCTACAGGAACCATTCTTGGTGCTCAACGGGGACGTATTGACAGACCTTGATATTGGTGCCTTAGTCGAGTTTCATCGCCAGCGCGTCGCCGAAGCAACGATCGCATTGCAAGTGGTTGCCGACCCTTCGCGATTTGGAGTTGTGACAACCAACGAGAACGGCCAAGTTCGTGAGTTTATCGAAAAGCCGCCAGCAGATACCTCCCCCTCCAACACGATCAACGCAGGGACCTACGTCCTGAATCCTTCGGTGATAGATCGAATTCCTGATGCCAGACCGGTTTCCATCGAAAGAGAGATCTTTCCTGAGATTGCCCAAGCCGGAACCCTCTATGCGATGGAAGCGGATACGTATTGGCTCGATACAGGTACACCTGAACAATTTTTGGAAGCCAATCTTGACGTTCTTCAGGGCCGACGACAGAACAAACCCGAAATTCCGATACCTGCAGTCAATCCAACAGGCCAGGTAGAGGATTCGGTCATTGGAACCGGAAGCAACATTGACGACGAAGCTGTAGTCAGGCGATCAGTTTTGTTCAGCGACTGTCACGTAGGTAAAGGAGCCACGATTATCGACTCAGTCTTATCTGATGGCGTACGTGTAGGCGAGGGAGCAAGAATAGAGGGTTCGGTAATTGGGCGCGGTGAGCGAATCGAAGCTGGAACTCAAATGGTTAATCAAACTTGGCCGGCATCCCAATTAACGGAATAGGTCCTCAGAAGGATTTCGAATCACTTCCTCCCGGATCGAGCTGCTCCTCAGCCAGTCGCTGTTCACACCGCGAATTAAAGCCACTGGAACCCCTTCCGCTTTGCCACAGACAAGATCTGCTGCGGCAGCGAGTTCGTCGGCTACACACACTTCAGTGACCATTAACTCCCTGCCAAGGGAGTCCTCTGTGCCGCGAAGGTCAACTACCGCCGCAACGCCTGCACAGCCAATTGCTACATCGGTAACACCTCTACGCCAAGGCCGCCCAAAAGTATCTGAAATGATCACACCAACCTCAACTCCGCAGATGTGACGGATACGCTCCACGATTCTGCGGGCTGATCTATCGCTATCTTCGGGAAGAAGTGCTGCCTGGCCTCGAGCAACGTTTGACAAATCAATCCCAGCATTTGCACAAACGAAACCATGTTTAGTTTCAGTAATGATCAACTCCCCTCGGCGGCGGAGTATCCGAACGGCCTCGCGTTCCACGATTGGCTTGTGCGACAGCGGGTCTGTCTGATCAATCTCAACCATCGCGCCCTCAGCCTTGGAAACAATCTTCTGAGTAACTACCAATACGTCCCCATCAGCTAAACCGAACTCGCTGGCAGAACAGCTGTCACCGATCAGAGCCCCCAGATCCATGCCTTTAGTCACTTCGGGAATTCCATTGACTGGATGAATTGTCAGTGTCACTACTATTCCTCTCCGAACAACGAAATTTCTCCAAGCACTGCCTGAGCGAGAGCAGCAGCTCTATCAGGGGTATCCATAATCGTGTTAGTGACTAGGGTTCGCACACCCTCTGACCGAATTCGAGATGCTAGCTCAGAGTCTTTTTGGTCAATGATCAAAGTTCCGGCGAAATCTCTGTAGATCGATGCCACGCCGACGGAATTACGTTCGAATCCGAGTTCCTCAAGCATCCGAGAAGCCGGCCCTTTGAGCGCTGCACCACCAACGATTGGAGAGATAGCTACTACATTGCTGCGTCTTTCCCGAAGTACATCGACTACTCCGGGTATTTCTAGGACTGGTTTGACAGATACGAATGGATTTGATGGAGCGATCACTATTGCATCCGAGTTCTCGAGCGAAGAAATGACCTCGGGGCCAGGACTCGCAGCCTCTATCCCTTCAAATCGCAGATCCTCAATAACGACGTCGTGTTGTTGTGCAACGAAATAATCTTGAAATTCAATCCAACCTTGATCCTGAACTTTTAGTCGAGTGCGGATCTCATCATTACTTGCTGGCAAAATCTGGGCAGTAATTCCTAGTCTGTTACACAGCTCAAACGTCACATCAGTTAAAGACGCCCCTTCAGCCAAACGCTGAGTCCGATAGAGATGAAAGGCTAAGTCCAGATCGCCTAAGTTGAA
>Ga0208130_1000003_pt1 | contig 150240 bp, 156 predicted proteins | sample ETNtaG_31_FD_185771 | JGI IMG/M metagenome (GOLD analysis project Ga0208130, IMG submission 185771) | Marine microbial and viral communities from oxygen minimum zone, Eastern Pacific Ocean - ETNP201310SV78 (SPAdes) (version 2) | ecosystem: Environmental > Aquatic > Marine > Oceanic ... | reverse complement strand
AAATATCTTCCTAAGGGAGACCAAAATGCTCTTCATGATGGGTGTTTCATAACTAGCAAAGATATCAAGTATAAATTAGAGATGCTTATAAAAATCAAAAACTGAAAGTCATAATTTATACAAAAATATATAAAGAAAAATTAGTTTAAGAATATAATAGAAAATATAAAATTTGATTTGCCCATTAGTCTAGCGGTAGGACATCAGACTCTGAATCTGAGAGCCCAGGTTCGAATCCTGGATGGGCAGCCAAAATTTGCCCCGTTGGTGTAGTGGCCTAACACGCCGCCCTCTCAAGGCGGAGATCACGAGTTCGAATCTCGTACGGGGTACCAAATTGAAGAGTTAAGATTTATACTCAAATGCAACTAGAGAATTTTTACCCTAAAAAAATAAAAAATAGTAAAGTAATAATAGGCGAAGCATCAGAAATAATATACTCATTACACAAAACTAATATTACTTGAGTTTATAAAGATAAATGGAGAAAAAATGAAAATCGTAAACATAGAATCATATCCAATAAGAGTCGCAAACAGCTCCGATAAAGGTAGAAAAATAAATACTAAGAATATAAATACTGCAATGCTCGCGAATACAGAGTTATCAGATAAATCAAATTCATATAAGGCAGCTAAAAACAGCACAGGATCAAAAAGACATCTAGAAGTAAAATCAATGGAGAACTATGAAACCATAATCAAGGATATGGGTGAATATTATATAGATGATGGTTCCAATACTTCAATTTATTCTAAATCACATGAAACTACAGTAGTTAAAATAGAAACTGATACAGGTATTATTGGTTGGGGTGAAGCTCAATCTCCAGTAAGTCCTAATACTTCAGCAACGATAATTAAAGATATTGTCACACCTTTAACTATAGGGAAAAATATATTTGATGTTGAGGCAATTTGGCATAAAAATTATGCAGCAAAAAGAGAAAGAGGACATTACACAGGGTTTTATATTGATGCAATTTGTGGAGTAGACATAGCGATTTGGGATGCTATTGGTAAAGCACTAAATATGCCTACAGCTCAAGCAATGGGAGGTTTACATAGAAACAAAGTATCTCTTTATAACGGAATTGGAGGTACGATTCCTGAAGAAGTTGCTGATCAAGCTGAATGGTCAGTAAGTAAGGGATATAAATATCTAAAAATGCATCTAAAAGAAGATGTAGACAATACAATTGAAATAGTCACAAAGGTTAGAGAAAGAGTCGGTGAGTCTATAGGATTAATGTTAGATGTTCATATGGGATTCGATACATTCAATGCAATTAAGCTTGGAAAAGAATTAGAAAAATTAAATCTTTTATGGTTAGAATCTCCTTCAGACCCAATTGATATACCTGGATTATGCGAGATTTCTAGATCCTTGGATTTACCAATTGCTAATGGCGAATGGACAAGAACAAAATATGAAATGAGAGAAATTTTTGAAAAAAGAGCTTACGATATTTCTATGCCAGATATAGCCAGAACAGGTCTAACTGGAGGCAAACAAATTGCAACAATTGCGGAACTATATAACATTCCTATTTCGCCCCATGTCGGGGGAGGCGGGATTGTATCTATTGCAGCCACATTACAATATTCATTAGGAATTCCAAATTTTCTAATTATGGAACATTCAGAACAAGGAAATGCCGTAAAATCAATTTTCTTATCTGAACCATTCGATGCAGAAGATGGTCAATATTCATTAACAAGTAAACCAGGATTAGGAATTGATGTGGATGAAAACAAATTAGAAAAATACAGAATCAAACCATCTTTATAGGTATAAAAAAAAGATCCATACTTGTTAAAAATAATTTAAAAATAATGATAACAAAAGATATAATCCATAAGGCTCAAAAAAAATGGGGTGATGGAATCGTAAAAATTGGCACTTTAGTAAATGATCAGGAAGAATGTATAAAATTTACGACTTATTTTTTAAATAGTTTGTACGATTTTAAAAATAGAGATATTTTATTTAAACCAACAAAGGTTACTAAACAACAATTTAGGCCAAAAATTGAAATGGCGTTGTCGTATTTTTTAGGTGGAGAAAATTCTTATTGTAATGAGGACGATGGCTTTGCACTAAAACCTTGGGTTAAAGTTGAATTCAAAAATTCAGGTTTTATTATTGAAGAAAAAAGAGCCATTGCAATGGGAAATTATTTTTTTACAGATACTAAAGGTAGTACCCTAAAGGTAGAATATACTTTTGGTTATAAGATCTTGAATGATAATCTAGTAATAGATCTGCATCACTCGTCTTTGCCTTTTTCTTCATCATAATTCAATTTCAAGTAAAATTTTTTTTGAATTTAATCCACCACCGTATCCACCTAAAGTACCATCACTAGCGATTACTCGATGACATGGAATGATAATTGAAATTGGATTTTTATTATTTGCGTTACCCACTGCTCTATAAGACTTAGGGTTATCAATTAAATTAGCTACATCCATATAACTAACAGTTTCTCCATATTTTATTGATGATAAATTTTTCCATACCTTTTTTTGAAATGCTGTTCCATAGAGAAAGCTTAAAGATATATCAAATATTTTTCTTTTCCTTGAAAAATACTCATTTAATTGCTTTGATGCATCTCTTATTACCTGATTGGATTTATTTATAATATTGAAACCTGATATTTTTGAGCTGATATATTCTTCGGTTTTATTATTTCTAAAATACTTAAGTAAGCAAAGATTTCTATCATCAGAAATCATTTGTAGCGGACCAACTGGTGATTCATAAATATCAGTGAACAAATTCATTAATAAGTTGCTCTTCCTCCACTAATATCAAATACTGCACCAGTAGAATATGAATTCTCTTCACTTGATAACCAACTAACTAAAGATGCTACTTCTTCTAGTTCAACAAATCTATTTCTGGGTATTTTAGATAACATATATTCAATATGTTCTTCTGTCATTTGCTCAAAAATCCTAGTTTTAGCTGCAGAAGGAGTGATGCAATTTACTGAAATATTATATTGAGATAATTCTTTACCTAATGACTTTGTCAAAGCAATAACACCTGCTTTAGCAGAACTATATGCAACAGCATTTGGGTTTCCTTCTTTACCTGCAATAGATGCAATATTTATTATCTTTCCATAGTTATTTTCTATCATGTGTGGTGTAATATTTTTTGAGCAATAAAACACACCGTTTAAATCTACATCTATTACCTTATTCCATTCTTCAATAGGATAATTCCAAGTTGTTTCATTTGGACCCGTTATGCCAGCATTATTAACAAAAATATCTATTTTCCCAAGTTTATCTATTGCATTGTCGACACCTTTTTTCACTTCAGTATTTTCAATGACATTTACTTTATCAAAATAAAGATTTTCACTATCAATTATTTTTTGAGCTTCTAAAAAAATTGATTCATCGATATCCCAAACTATCACATTAGCTCCTGATTCGAGAAATCTTTTAGTAATAGCTAAACCAAATCCTTGAGCTCCCCCAGTTACAATTGCATTTCTTCCTTTTAGGTCGATTTTATTCATTTATAGAATCCTTGATTCGAGTTGAAATTTCTCTAGTTTTATCTACGAAATAATCCATCTCTTTTTCGCTCATAAGAACATTTAATGCACCTGCATTTTTCAATTGTAATAAAACTCCATTATTTCTAAGGTAAGTAAATAATATTTTTGTCATGCCAGAATCATTTTCAATGAAAGTTCTATAATCAACTATTTTTTGATTGTTAAAATTAATACCAAACAAAGATCCATAACCAGTTACCTGTACACCTAAGTTTATCTCATCAAAAACAGATCTTAGTTTGTGTCTTAATTTTTCTCCTAGTGCATTCATTTGATCAAATTCTTTTTGATTTAAATTACTCATTACTGCGACACCAGCTTCCATAGTTAATGGATTGCCATTGAATGTTCCTGCATGTGCAATATCATATTTATCACTTGTAGGATCAAATAACTCCATTATTTCTTCTTTCCCTCCAAAAGCCCCAACAGGAAGACCTCCTCCAATAATTTTTCCCAAAGTCGTCATATCAGGGGTTATATTAAATGATTCTTGAGCACCACCTCTTGATACTCTAAAACTTTGAATCTCATCAAAAATCAAAACTATTCCGAGTTCTTCAGTAATGTCTCTAATAAACTTAATAAAATCTAGATCTAAAGGTAAATAGCCAAAATTGGATATTATAGGTTCCATAATTATGCATGACAAATCATCCTTATACTTTGTAATTAGTTCTTTAGATTTATCTATATTGTTATAAGGCAAAACAATTACATCTTCTAGAATACTTGGAGGCTGAAAACTATATTCAGGAACCCCTGGATGAGTTTCAGGATTTAAGTCACTTTTTTTTGGATATACACTAACTGAAACATGATCATGTGTTCCATGATAACCACCCTCAAATTTTGCTATCTTTGTTTTTTTTGTAAAAGATCTAGATGCCATAATAGCCATCATCGTTGCTTCAGTGCCAGAATTAGTAAATCTTACCTTATCCATTGACGGTATTCTATCGACTAATATATCTGCTAATTTTGTTTGTCCATCTGTAGGAACACTATAAACAGTACCTTCCCCTACTTGTGAAGTAAGAGCATTAACTATTTTAGGATTTGCATGGCCTAATATTAGAGTTGTAGCATTTAGCATAAAATCTAGATAATTATTTCCATCAATATCGTGAATATACATTCCTTCAGCTTTATCAACAAAGAAAGGATATGGATCCATCCACTGGGTAGTACGGGTATTACCTCCAGGCATAACTTCAGTAGCTGCCTTATGCTTAATAAGTGAAGATTTAGTTTTTTCTAGATATTTTTTCGTTTCATGATCTAGTAGGTTATTTAGTTCTTTTTGCATAATCAAATAAATTTTGTTTCAGATAATTATATAGAATTTGTTAGATTAAGTACTTTTCTTTGGATTCCAAACTGATCCAAACATATTTAAGGTGAGGATCAAACCTACTGAAGACATAGCTATACCAATAATAAAAAATAAAAACTTAATTTCTAACTCAAAAAAAATACAAATAAATCCAAAAATCATAACGATAATTAGCCTGGTAATTGCCCCAGAAATAGGAATAAGCATTTTACCTGTTCCTTGACTTGCAAAATATAGGGTTTTTCCAAAAGCAAATAATGGGAAGAAAGGAGCTACAATACTCAGATATAAAGCACCTATTATGTAAGCTTCTAAATCTGTTGTAAAAAAATCAAGCCATAGATTTGGAAATATAGAAAAAGTAACTCCTGCTATTGCAGCTATTGAGGCTATAAAAGTTGCACCTAACCAAGCAGATTTTCTTGCTCTATAAAATTGATTTGCACCAAAATTTGTTCCAACACATGATGTCAAAACACCTCCAACCCCAAAAGACAAAGGAATCAATGTCTGTTCTAATCTCGCGCAAACACCATATCCTGCTATAGCTTCAGTACCAAATCTAGAAATAAAAGCCGTAGTAAAAACCATAGTTAAAGCAATGCTAGTACTATTTATAGCTCCTAAACCTCCTACATTTAAAATATCAACAAAGATTTCTTTCCTTAGAGCTAATATCTTAAATCGGATGGGATATTTTCCAAATAATATTGAAATAAACATTAATATTCCGGCCATACCTTGAGGTATTACAAATGCCAATGCAAGACCATTTACTCCTAATGAAGGGAAAAAAAACCATCCTAGAGACAAAGCACCACTAAGAAAAAGCTGTAGCATACCTAACAAAACATTTATTACTGCTAAAAACTGATAATCTCCAAAAGATCTATAAATCGACATCATTAAATAAAAAAGAAAAATACTTGGGGAAAGTATAAAGAATAGTCTTGAATAACCAACTGCTTTTTCTACAACTGATTCTTCTACCCCCATAGCAATAAATAGGTTCCTAGAAAAAAATACAAAGACAATAAAAAAAATTATAGAAACTACACAATAAATAATAAATGAATGCCAAATCACAACATTTGCCCTATCAAGGTCATTCTTACCAATTGATCTTGATAAAGCAGAAACTACCCCACCTCCTACAGCCCCTGCACCAATCATTCCTGAAAGTGAAACAAGTGGATAAGTTATTGCTACACTTGCTAGTTGAATTATTCCTAATTGACCTGCAAAAAATGGTTCAGCAAATCCAACTACCAACATAAATAAAACTGAAACCATATTTGGCCCTGCTAACTTGAAAAGCATTTTTTTGATTGAACCATTTAAAATTAGCTGAATTCTATCAGAATCTTGTAAGCTCAATTTGCTCTCCAAATTTTATAAATAAAGTACTAGTAGACGACTGCATAGATATGTATTATATGATAAAAAATTTATTTATTGGAGGACAATCATGCCATATGGCGGTAATGAATGGTTAGATATAACAAAAGAAGAAATAATTGAACCATCGCTTCCTATTTGTGACCCTCATCATCACTATTGGGATAAAAGAACAGAGAGAATTCCATATGGTAGATATTTACTACATGAACTTTTAGAAGATATAAGTGGTCATAATATTACCTCAACTGTCTTTATAGAAGCTAGAGCAATGTACAGTGCTGATTTAGAAAAAGATTATAAACCTGTAGGAGAAGTTGAATTTGTAGATGGATTATCAGCTGCGAGTTCCAGTGGGATATATGGAAATAGTAGAGCATCAGCCTCAATTATAGGACATGCAAACTTAAATCTTGGAGATGATGTTGAACCTGTATTAGAATCATTGCTAGAGGCAAGCCCCAGAAGATTTAAGGGAATAAGGCATATCGTAGCTTGGGATACAGATAAAGATGTTGGAAGTGTTACCGTTTACAACTTAGAAGAACAAATGAATACTGAAAATTTCATAAAAGGTGCAAAAATATTAAGCAAGATGGGATTAAGCTTTGATTCATGGATGTATTTCCATCAATTACCTCAGTTACTAAATCTAGCGAAACAAGTACCTGATCTTCCTATAATGATAGATCATATAGGAGGTTTATTATTGGTAGGTAAATATGCAAATGATAAAGAAGAAGTTATTAAAACGTGGGAAAAAAATATATCTGACCTCGCTGAATGCCCCAACGTTCAAATAAAACTCGGAGGTTTAGGAATGCCTATAACAGGACATGATTGGCATCAAAGAGAAATACCTGTTAGCTCGGATGAATTGGCCAATCAGATGAAATTTTATTTAGATTTTTGCATAGAAAAATTTGGAACACAAAGAGGAATGTTTGAAAGTAATTTCCCCGTGGATAAAGTATCATTTAGCTACGATGTGCTATACAACGCATTTAAGAAATACTCGAAAGAATTTTCTAGTTCTGAAAGATCTGCATTGTTTCACGACAATGCAATAAATTTTTATAAAGTTAAAGAATCACAGGAGGAATAGATATGAAATACAACAAAATTCTTGAAAAGATAAAAATAAATGAAACTGCAGTAGGATTAAATTTAGCAATAAATTCTCCTCATTTGATTGAATTTTTCGGGTCTCTTGGATTTGATTGGGTTTTTATTGACTGTGAACACGGATCTATGACAGACTCTGAGGCAGAAAATATGATTAGAGCTGCAGAACTATATGGAATGGCTCCAGTAGTAAGAGTCCCTGGAAATGAACCACATATAATTTTAAAGATGCTTGATGCTGGTGCAAAAGGTATTGTGGTTCCTCACATAGATAATGTTGAAGATGCAATAAAAGCAAGGGATGCTGCTAAATATCCTCCTTTGGGTAAAAGAGGATCAAATTATGGAACAGGTAGAAATAATAATTACGGCACCCTTATAAATGACACACAAGATTATTATGAATTTGCTAATAAAAATACAATTCTTTTTGCTCTAATTGAAAGTAAGGAATCTGTTGAAAACATAGATGATATACTTGAAGTAGAGGGTATAGATGCTACTTGGCTAGGTCCTTCAGATATGGCTCTATCAATGGGTTTACCAGGCAAAGATCATGTTAAAGAGCATTTAGATTTAGTTGTAAATAAAACAATTGAAAGAAAAAAAATAGCTGCTGCTACTCATTCAGGGACTGATCAGTTTGATGAATATGAACATTTTCATAGTTTAGGTGCTAGAGTATTGTCTATTACATCTCTCTCACTACTTAAGGATTCAGCTTTAGATTGGCAGAAAAAAATAAGACAAATAAAATAGGATGTCTAAAGTTAAAGAAATAATATCGGTAAATAATTTAGTAAAGAAATATGATAATTTCACAGCTGTAAATGGAATAAATTTTAAAGTTGGCCAAGGTGAAATATTTGGATTACTAGGACCTAATGGTGCAGGTAAAACTACTACAGTAGAAATTTTGGAAGGTCTTCGATCACCTACTTCAGGATCAGCAGAGATTAATGGAATAGATGTTGCAAAAAATACTAAAGCTGTAAAAAAAATAATTGGAGTTCAGCTTCAAGAATGTTCTTTTTTTGATAAATTAAATTTATTTGAAATAGTGGAAATGTTTTCTGTTTTTTATACTTCTAAACCAAATGTTGGAGAAATTTTAGAAAAAGTCGGATTACTAGAAAAAAAGAAATCTTACTATAAAACCCTCTCTGGAGGGCAAAAACAAAGACTATCTATAGCAGTAGCATTAGTAAATGATCCTAAAGTATTATTTTTGGATGAACCAACTACCGGATTAGATCCACAGGCAAGAAGAAACATGTGGGAATTAATTGAAAATATTAGAGATAGCGGTAAAACTATAATAATAACTACTCATTACATGGAAGAAGCTGAAAAATTGTGTGATAGAGTTGCGATCATTGATTCAGGCGAAATCGTAACAATTAACTCTCCAAATAACTTAATTAGAGAGTTAGTAGATTCGGGATTCAAAGTTGAAGAAAAAATACAAGACGCAACTCTCGAAGATGTTTTCATAAACTTAACTGGAAAAAGTTTGAGAGAAAGTTAATGAAAATTTACTTAGTCATAGCAAAATCTACAATTAAAATGTACTTCAGAAGAACTCAATCTCTTTTTTGGACTCTATTTTTTCCAGTAGTTATGATGCTTGGAATAGGATTTTTTGGGTTTGGTCAATTTACTCCACCAAAATTAGGAGTTATTGACTATTCTAATAGCTATGATTCAGAAATTTTTATAGATGAGCTAAGTAAAAAAGAATATGTTGAAATAAGAATGGTTTCAGAAACTGAAACAGAAAAATTTATACTAGAAGGTAAAATTGATTCAGCTATGAGAATATCTAAAGATTTTTCACTTGAATCTCCAGAAGTTGAGATATCTTATGAAAACTCTAAAGAAAAAATAGCTAAAGAATTTTATGATCTTAGTGATATGGTTATTTCAGATTTATTAAATAAAGAAAAGAAAGAAAAAAGAATAATTCTTAGAGAAAAAAAATTCGAAAATGAATATCAAGGATATAAAGGTTTTTTAGTCCCAGGAATAGTTGCATTATCTATAATGCAAAGTGGAATACTAGGAGTAGTTTTTACTCTAATTAGCTATAAAACACAAGGGGTATTAAAAAGATTACAAGCGACCCCAATTGATCCTTCTCATTTTCTAATTGGACAAATGATAAGCAGATTATTGATAATAGTTATTCAAACTTTTGTTTTATTCATAATAGGAACTTTAATATTAAATATAGACATAGCTCTAGGAAGTATTTTTGCTTGGATAAATATAATTCTTTTTTCTATTCTTGGATCAGTATTATTTTTGTTCATAGGATTAGCAATATCAGGAGCTTCTCCTAATGAGGATTATGCAGCTCCAATTGCAAACCTAATTACCTTTCCAATGATGTTTTTATCTGGAGTTTTTTTTGACACAGATGTTTTTCCTGACTGGCTAAGCATAATCACAAATAATTTGCCGCTTTCTCCTCTAGTAAATGCATTGAGAGAATCTGCACTTTACGGGACAAATACACTCGAATTACTTCCAGAATTATCTATCATGATTGTTTGGATATTTGTAGCATTCATTGTTGGAATAAAAACATTTAAATGGGAATAAAAAACTTCAATTTTTTTTCATGTCTTCTTCAGAAATATGAGGTTTAATTAGATCAATTATTTTATCTAATGTCTCAGCAGGGCTATCAGCAGATGTATCAACTTCTATTTTAGGCCCAATAGTACTTTTATCAACATAATGCTTATAATCATTCATTACATCTTCAATATCATTTAATAATAAAGGGCTATTAGAATGTTCTGGACTAGTTTTTAAATTTTCCATTCGTTTTTCTATAACTTCTACATCAGCTTTCATATGAATAATTATTATAGGATCATTTGTGATTTGTTTGATTCTATTTTCGATTCTTTCAAAAACTATATTTTCTCTATCAAAAGCTTCTCCTTCAAGTCCATATCCAAAATATTTTCTAGCTAAAACGGCTTCCTCAATATGGAAGCCAACTGTTAGATCATCTCTTTGAAAATAATGATGTAAGTGATAGTACATATGATACCTATGGTACATTTCCATTAATTTTGGTGATAAATTAAGAATCTGTTTTTGTTCTTCTAGCGTTGTGTCATCTGGATGGCCTGATGTATGAGGTATTTTCATATGATCATGCATTAGTCCATCATAAAAAGGAGTCCCTGTATATTCTAATTTCCAATCCTTAATCATCTTTGCAATAGTAGTAGTTCCTACATATTCTATCCCTGCTAAAATTATTTTCATAATTACCTTTTCTTATGCAATTTTTTCTAACTTATCTTCATCTAACTCAAATCCCAATCCTGGGTTTCCATTTAAGTGTAGATGCCCATCCTTTATCAAATATGGTTCTTTTAGAAGGTTATTATGCTCCGGTATGAATGCATGTGAATGTTCTAATTTATAAAAATTTGGAACAGAACTTACCACATGGGCTGCTGCTATCAATTCTAAAGGACCTCCTGGAATAACATGAGGAGCAATAGGGATATAATAAGATTCTGCCATTGTAGCTATTTTCTTTATCTCAGATATTCCGCCTGTCCAAACTGTATCAGGCATAATAAAGTCTGCTAAATTGTTTTCTAAAATAGGAATAAAATCAGCTCTGGTATATAGCCTTTCTCCTATACAAATAGGTGCCATAGTATTTTCTTTGACTTGCTTCAGAGCATTAATACCTTCTGGAGGAACAGGTTCTTCAAACCAAGCTATATTAAATCTTTCATATAAATTATTAGAAATTCTTATAGCATTTGGAACATTATAGTGTCCATGAGCATCAATTAATATTTCTATTTCTGGGCCTACAACCTCTCTTACAGCAGCAACTATATCATACCCTAATTGCTCTCCTTCCTCAGATATAAATCCATCTTGATACATTGTGTGATATTGCGTCATTTCTAAAAAAGGATCTAGCTTACAAGCGTTATGACCATTTTCTAAAACATTTATTTTTGCAGCATTTGCATATTCTTCTGGAGTAAAACATCCATTAAACCAAGCATTACAATAAAGCCTGACAGGATCTCTATATCTTCCCCCAAGCAAATCATAAACAGGAAGTCCTGATACCTTTCCCTTAATATCCCATAAAGCTATATCAAAACCTGCGATTAGCGATGTTGTGAATCCTCTAGACCCCATATAAGAGAACATTCTATAAATTTTATTCCATAATCGATCTATATCCATTGGATTTTCACCGATAATTTGAGGTGCGACTTCTTTTATAGCTGTAGCCATAAAGTTTTCTGAAACATTTACTGAAGAACCAACTTCTCCCCAACCATGAATTCCTTCATCGGTTTCCATCTTAAGAAAAACCCATTTTTTATTAGTCGGACTTTTAGAAGTTTGAGCATACTCAGCAGCATAGATTTTTATATCAGTTATTTTCATTAGTCACCTCAAATTAGCAAATGTTTTGTTTGAGTATATAAATGACTAATAAAAAGTCAATAAATAGAATTAATTATTTTCTAACCAAGCAGAATATTCTTTTTCCGTTTCTTCTGACCAAGCATTCCTTGGATAAAATTCTCTTAATTCACCACCCTCAGAAAGTTTTTTTCTAGCAAAAACTTCCCACTCAGCATGTCCTGTAGCCGTTTCTGCTAATTTTTCTGCTAATGAAATAGGAACTACGACAGCTCCGTCATCATCAGCTAAAATTATATCTCCTGGATTAACTAATACTCCTCCGCATGAAATAGGTATATTTACAGCATTAGGGAAAATAGAGACCTGTGTATGATAATTTGGAGTAACTCCTTTTAGCCACATTCCTAGTTCTAAATCTTTTGCGTGGGTAAAATCTCTGATAACTCCATCAACAATAATACCCTCTCCACCCTTACCTTGAAAATAAGTTAACATCATTTCTCCAAAAACCCCACTTCTTAAGTCTCCTCTAGCATCAACAACTACGATATCCCCTTCCTCTGCTATGTATAATGCATGTCTGTGAAGTTGAACCTCTGGATCCATCTCTTGATCATCTGAATATATATCTTCTCTCATAGGTAAAAACTGTAATGTAATTGCTGGACCGGCAATAGTTTTACCAGGAGTGTATGAGATTGGGCCTTGAATAAAAGCGTCCTTGATACCCAGTCTATTTAATTCGCCTGAAGCCGTAGCCGTTCCAATAAGTCGCAATTTTTCAATTAATTTTTTATCTGGTCTTTTTATATTATTAATTTTCATATACTTTTCCTTTTATTATTTTAAAGAAACTAATATAGGATTAACATTAACTAATAATCTTATAAATTTCATAATGAAAAAGAAAAAAAATATACTTATTTCATCATCTAGTACTAAAATAGGAAAAATTTTATCCAAATCTTTAAGTAATCATAATATTAAATTTATTGAAGAAAATTCACTAAATTATAAAGATACTAAAGAACTAAATAATATTTTTCAAAATATTGATATATATTTCCACATTGGATACAAAGGCACAGGTCTTAATAAAATTGAAGATTTGATTGATTTTCATACCAGAAAAACTTATGATCTTTTATATGCAGCTGGAGAAGAAAATGTTGAAAGGATTTTCTCTATTTCAACATTAAATTTATTTCTTGATATAGAGTCTAATCTTACAGTTACTGAAAATTGGGAATTGAGTTTCCCTGTTGATGATATTGATATATTATGTGCAAATCTATCGGAAAAGGTTTGCAAAGAATTCGCAAGAGATCAAGTTTTTGAAGTAATAAATTTACGCTTAGGTGAAATTGATGAGAGCAGTGATTACAGGTTATCAGAAAGTAAATTAAGTAAATCTATAGAAAAATTTATAGAATATGATTTTTATTCAGAACAGTCTAAATTGACTAGAGGCCCGTTCAATTCAGCGCGAAAAAAAGGACCTAATTGGATAAATTATCATTTACAAGATACTTTTGAAGGTCAAAGATTTTTAACTAATAAAATAGATAATTTTATAGGGGAATCCTAATGAAAATTTTAATTTTAGGTGGAACAGGAATGTTAGGACCGTGGGTTGTCAAAGCTCTAAAAAATAAACACGAGATATTATTAACAGATATAAAAGAACCTCCTAAAGAATATAAAGGAGATTTCGAAAAACTTAGCGTATATGATGTTGATGGAGTATCTAAAGCAGCTGAGGGTAGAGATTGTATCATCAACCTTTCAGTACTAAGGCATGACAGGAAGCTAGCTTTTGATGTGTCAACTATGGGAAATTATGCGATGATGAATGCTGCAAAAACACATAATATAAAAAGAGTAATTAATACAGGTCCTCACTTTCAGTTAGTAGGAACTTCTTATGAAGAGTGGGATAATAACCTAAATCCTGAAATGCCTCCTCAACCAGGAACAAGACTATATGCATTAAGCAAATATTTAGGTCAAGAAATATGTAATCGATTTTCTGAATTTTATGACATTAAAGTTATTACATTGCTATACCTTAATATGAGACATCATTATGACTTAACAACTCCAGATTTTGAAGAAGCTGAGTTACATAAAGACATGACTCCTTTTACTACATCTTGGATTGATTGCGGAGAAGCTGTTAAGTGTGCCGTAGATTTAGATCTCAATAAGCTTAAGTCAAATACAGAAACTTTCTTTATATCTCCGAAAATACCTCACGGGAAATTTAACAGTGATAAAACCTACAATATCCTAAACTGGCATCCAAAATACACGCTAGAATCACTTTGGACTAAAGAAATTAAGGATTCTGTAAATCATACTAAAGATTATTACTAAATCTCTTTGACAACTTGAACTAATCTACCTATTACTCTAACAGAATCAGATGCGTATGATTCATTATTGTTAGAAAATAATATTTTTTTATTTTCTGTGAATGATTTTGAAATAATAAAACCTTCAGAACAAATACAGCTATATTCATCATCAAAATTCGGTTCATTCAAGTTATCTTGCCTTGCTCCACATTTATTACAAATTGACATAGAAAATTTTTTACTAGAGTCTGGTAATAATTCTATAAGCCAAAAGGTATCATTCTTGAAATTATTAATAAGTTTTTCTTTATTTAGCCTTTCATCAAGTAATAGCCCTTTATGCCAATCTCTATTTACATAAACTCTATCACCAGGATTTAATTCAGGAGAATTAAATGAATCTTCTATAAATAATCCTAGAATATTATTACTAGATAAAACATTAGGGTCCCAATATGCATAAAGAGTCGGAATAACTGTTTCATTAGATCTCAATATTTTCTTAATCTCATTCATTTTATAAACAGGCACTTCATGTGGAAGACTTGAAACGACATTTTGCAAAATAGTTTTATATGAATTATTCTTAATTCCAACATTCAATAATTGATCAACTTCTACTTGTAAAACCTTACAAATTTTTTCTAAGTCACTAACTCTGATTTCCCTTTGCTCTTTTTCAATTTTTGAAAGCCAAACTGGAGATTTACCCATAATCTTTGCAAGATCAATCTGTGACATTCCTCTATTTTGTCTATGGATCTTGATTTTTTCTCCGGTAGACATTGTTTTTAAGACTTTTGTTTCAATTATTGCCATAATGTTTATTTAATTTCCTAAATGCTTATATTTTATATTCTTAATTACCTATTAGGACTTTTATAGAATTTAATATCAAATTCTATTTTTTGGCAAGTGGATATATAATAAATTTCATCATAATGAATAAAAAGCAAGGTTTATATAATGAATGAATTTAAGAGAGCTATTATTTCAGGACTAGAAGAATACTTAATGCTTCTAAACAAATCCATTTCAGACTTATCTTTATCTGAATTAAGATGGCAACCTTCGCTAGAATCAAATAGCATAATTTATTTACTATGGCATATGGGTAGAGTTGAAGATAATTGGATAAATCAAGTAATTGGAGGAAAAGAAAGTGTATGGATGCGAAATGGATGGAATAAAAAATTTCCTTTTGATGAAAAAGATTATGGTAAAGGATACGGAAAGCAAGATTTAGCAAATTTGCCACATATGGATAAAGATCAACTAATGAATTTTTATCATGAACAAAGAATAGAAAGCTTGAAGATAATTGAAAGCTTAAGTGAAGAAGATCTAGCTAAAAAATATAAAAGATTAAGTGGAGAACTAAAAACTGGATATTGGATATTAGGACATGTTCTAGTAGAAGAATCTCAGCATTTAGGACAGGTTGCTTATATTAGAGGGATGATAAAAGGGATAAATAACTAATCAGCTAAATTCTTAAACTTTAGACCATAATAAGTATCAAAAATCAGAAGAAACAAGCCTTGTATAAAAACTCCAAATCCATGACCTATTGAAGATTCTCCTTCAAAAATTATTTCAAAAATTAAAACTAGAGAAACTAAAATATATAAAATATCTAAAAATGAATTAACTAGTAAAATTTTATATAACCTGATTCTGCTAGGTGAAGAATTTCTTATTAGAGGAAAAATTCCTAAACAAAAATTAATTAATCCCCATATCAAGAATTGATAAGACATGGATCGAATGAATTCAACTTGAAAAAAAAACAATGTAGAGCCCATAACAATGGAAGTTAGCCCCCAACTTGTAAGAATAACTGCTAATTGTCTATGTAAATGTGAGAATTTCCTAGTGTTTTTATCCATAAATAAATTATAATATCTTCTAATTATATCTGTTATAAAGAATCATTTTATGAAAAAAAATTGGCCAAATGTATATAAAGAACTCGGTATAAAGCCTGTGATAAATGCAAGAAGCTGGGTCACTATTTATGGTGGTAGCATAATGAAGCCTGAAGTTATCAAATCAATAGAAGAGGCTAGCTCAGTTTTTGTTGATTTGGAAGAACTACATGAAGCAGCTGGGGAATATATATCTAAAGTATGTGGTTCAGAGATGTCCTTAGTTACTAGCGGATGCGCTGCATCAATAGTACTAATGGCTGCAGCTTGTATTACAGGACAAGATAAAGAGAAGATTTTAAGAATACCTCACACAGAAGGCATGAAAAACGAGATATTAATACACAAAGGACAAAGAAATAATTATGACACTGCTTTTGAAACTCCGGGGGGTAAATTAATTGAATATGATAACGAAACTTTAGAAAAAAATATCAACGATAAAACATGTGCTATAGCATTCATTATTGCTCCTTTTTTTGACGAAGGGCTAGGCCTAAAAAAGACCATTGAGATTGCCCATAAAAATAACCTCCCATTAATTTTAGATGCTGCTGCAGAATTACCTCCTAGAGAAAATTTGACTAAATTTATATCTATGGGAGTAGATGCAGTTGGATTTAGTGGTGGGAAGGGAATTGGAGGTCCTCAATCAACAGGGATTCTTACTGGGAAAAGAGAACTAATTGAATCTGCAAAATTACATAGCTTTCAAAATTTACATACAACAAAAGCAGCTATAGGCAGACCTATGAAAGTAACTAAAGAAAATATTATAGGATTTATAACTGCGCTAAAGTTATTTATGGAAGACGATGAAATTAATGAGCTAGAAATGTGGCAAAATAAAGCTAAGCTTGTGCAAGAAAAGCTTAAACCCAAAAATGGAATTAAAGTCACCATAGAAGATTATCCTATAAGACAAGGCGCAACAGTTGTTATAAATTTTGAATCTGATTACAAAGGACCAAGATCTGGCAAAATAATGGAAGAATTATCAAAAAATGATCCTAAAATATACGTTGGCGGAGGATTAAATGATGGGCATGCAGATAAGGATGAAATTTGTATTATAGTTCATAGCCTAGATGAGATTGATATTGAAATAATAACAGATAAATTAAATGAAATCATTCCTGATTAAATTTTTCATATAAATTTTCAGAATCACTTAACATACCTACATATTTATCATTGAATTTTCCGTTCTTAAAATAAAGAAAAGTAGGAGTTACTGTAATAAAATTTTTCATAACTAATTCGGAATATCTTTTGTCTGAAACATCTAACTTTATAAACTTATATTCGGAATATTTTTCTATAAAGTCATTAACTGCTTTCTCACTTAATACACACCCCATACAATTTGGTGAAAAAAATTCAATGATAACCTCGGATTCATTATTAATAATCTGATTTAATTCAACTTGATCAATATCATCTGTTGCATTAGGTTGAAAAAAAATCTTTACTAGGACAAATAATAAAGTTAAAAATACAAATAATGAAATTAATAAAAATTTATTTTTTGAAAAATTATAATAAACAACAGTTGTAATAACTATAGGGAAAAAAAATATTAAGATATATAAGGAATTATGATTTATCCAGGAGAACATTAAGTTATTACTCCATTTTTGAACCTACAAATTTAGATATTGCTCTTGCAGTAGGATCAGTATGAACATTAACTATAGCTGGTAGTCCTGAATCAATAGCTCTTTCAATAGCTGGCTTAATTTGCTTAGGATCATCAACCATCTCACCATAACCACCTAATGACTCTGCTATAAGATCAAATCTAGTAAATCCTAATTCTCTTCCAGGCTTTCTTATACCTTCTACTCTAGCTGTCCATCCTTCATTATTTGAAACTACAACTACAATAGGTAAATTATGCCTAACTGCTGTGTCAAAATCTTGAATATTCATACCTAGAGATCCATCACCATGCAATGCAAATACAGTATTTTTTGGTTTAGCAATTTTAGCACCAATGGCATAAGGTAAGCCTACTCCCATACATCCAGTAGGACCAGAGTTAATAGAATGCCCTGGCAAAAATGCTGGAATACTTTGTCTCCCATAATGAAGAATTTCATTCCCATCAATTGTAATAATCGAATTCTCATCCATTATTTCGCGTAGTTCCTTACAAAGTCTTAGAGGATGAATAGGAACTTGACTAGAATTTTCAAGAGGTTCTACTCTCTCAATACGGGTTTTTTCTGATACAGATAAATTTTCTCTCCATTTTTCCCATCTTGAAGATTTTAAGTTTTTATTATTGAATTCATCATTTAATTGCTTAATAACTTGCTTACAATCCCCAACTATTCCTAAACTTACATTTCTATTATGAGCAATTTCTTCTTCTAAAATATCGACTTGAATTATTTTTGCATCTGGATTAATTCTATTACCATAAGTCATGATCCAATTAAATCTAGTTCCTAAAACTATTACTAAGTCTGTTTCTCTAAAGGCACTTGATCTAGCGGCTGGAAAAGAATACTCATGTTTATCAGAGACCACTCCTCTAGACATTGGAGTTGTATAAAAAGGAATACCTGAATTATCTATAAATTCATTTAATTCTTGAGATGCATCAGACCAAAATGTTCCACCTCCAGCAAAAATAATTGGAGAATTAGCATTCGCTAATAGATCAATAGTTTTCTTAATTAATTCACTATCTCCGGAAGGCCCAGAACTTTCTTCTGATCTTGTAGCTATGGATGTATCTTTTTCATTTATTTTTTCATATAAAACATCTTCATTACAATCTATGTATACAGGACCAGGTCTTCCAGTTGTTGAGATTCTAAATGCATGAGATACTACCTGTGGATATTGTGATGCAGATGTTGGCCTAAAGGTAGCCTTAGAAACTTTTTCAAAAATTGAAACTTGATCAACTTCCTGAAATCCACCTCTATAAAAATCTTTGATTGGACCTGCACCTCCCAAAGTTATCATTGGAGCACAATCAATAAATGCATTATATTGTCCAGTGAGCAAATTTAATGTACCAGGGCCAGATGCAGCTGTAGTAACTCCAGGTTTTCTTGTTACTCTTGAGTAAGCATGAGCCGCCATTGCTGCTGCCTGTTCATGTCTAAAATCATATGTCTTTATACCAAGATCTTCAGAGTTATTAATTATTTCATAATTTGGACCACCCATTAAGTAAAACAAACATTCTGTATTTTCTTCTTTTAATGTTCTGGCAACTAAGTAAGAACCATCAACTTCAGGCATTGTTTCTCCTTATCTCTAATCTTTGTGCTTCATCAGGTATTTCAATAAGACTTTTATAATAATCCTTATTTTCTACAATATCCAAATTTCCAACTTTTGTCATGATATTTAGAGCATTTTGATAATCTGTGATACTTATTCTTTCAGGTTCCACACCTCCACTTTGAGTAGCATTATGCCAATTGATTAATGGTAATGATATACCTGTAACCTTATAACCAAATGCAGAAAAAGCAGTAGCTTCACATCCTCCTAAATTCATTAGTTGTCTTTGATATTTAAAGTTCTTATCCTCTTTTAGCAATTCTCTAACTGAGGATAGTAGAATAATTTCTCCAGTATTATCAAAAGTCGAAGCCCTATCACCAGTCCTGATAATAGGACCAGATCCTGATATTGCACCCGGCAATTCACTGCTTGTTTCTACAGAAACAATAATTGAATCTTTCGAAATTCTACCACTTTTAGCTATTAGCCTTGCTCCAAGTAAACCTACCTCTTCTGCCCTAGAGAAAATAGCTCTTATAGAATACTTCATATTTTTATTTTTTAATATTTTTAAAGCTTCTAAAATCAATGAACATCCTGCTAAATCGTCTGCCACAGGTGTAATAATTTCATCCTTATGTACTCTAGGAACAGGCAAGTCAAATACTACAGGACATGGGAATTCAATATCTTCATTTTCTAACTCGATCAAAACAAATTCTTTATTTAGCCATCTATCAGAATTTGAAAACCTAAATTCATCAGAATTATTTTCTTTATCGTTTAGGATTAGATTACCTTTAATTTCGTTTTTTAAAGATATGGTTTTTATTTTTGTATTTTCAAAATCACATAGCTTAGGTAGTCCCCCTAAAGTTTTAGCTTTAAATAATTTAGTATCAATTTTTTCAGTGATTTCGAAACCTGGATGATCCATATGAGATATATAAACTATCTCTTTATTAGTTTCTCCTTGCAATAAAGCTTCAATATTCCCCCATTTATCCTCAATGAATTCTATCTTATTTTTTGTCAATTCTGACTTGATGAAATCAGCAATTAATTCTTCATGAAATGAAGTAGTTGGAATATTGGAAAGCTCTAAAAATAATGATAAATCTGATTTTTGCATATTTTATAAATTTAAAAAAAAGTTAAAAACTCTAGTAATTACTTATGTATGATGATTTCTTTTTAATAATTATTTTATACGATAAAGCAAAATATTAATAAAATTTCATCATAGATAGAATATTTTTTGAAAGGAAATTTTGATGGCTAAATACAAAGTGGTCTTTTTAGGACCTGAGGATGACAAACTAGAGTATGAAAAAGCAGAAATGGCAGATCTTGACGTAGAATTTGTAAAAGCAAATCCTAAATCTGAAGGAGAAGCTATGGAAGTTGTAAAAGATGCAGATGCTATATTAAATCGAGCTGGTTGGGGAAGTGAGCAGTTCATTAAGTCAACAAACAATTGTAAAGTGCTAGCAGTTTATTCACATGGTTTCAATCATGTGGATGCTGAAGCTGCAACTGAGCATGGAATGATGATAACTAATGGTGCTGGAATGTGTGCTGAAGAAGTATCAAATCAAGCAGTTGCGTTTACTTTAGCCCTAAATCGTCAAGTAGTTCAGTATACCCTTCAACTAAGAGATGGAGGGAAATGGGATGGAAGTGAATTTAGTCCTATTGAACCCCTTGATGAGCAAACTGTAGGAATTATAGGATTTGGAAATATTGGAAGACAGATAGCTAGAAAATTAGGTGGATGGAGAATGGATACAATAGTTTATGATCCTTACTGTCCTCCATGGCTAATAAAAGAGTATGGTGTTGAACAAGTATGGGAGCTAAATGATATTTTCAAAAGATCAGACTATGTTATAACAATAGTTCCACTAAATCCTGAAACACATCATATGATAGGAAAAGAGCAATTTGACCTTATGAAAAAAGATGCCTTTTTTATCAACGTATGTAGAGGGGCCGTAGTTAAAGAAACAGAGATGATAGATGCATTGAATAATAAAAAGTTTAGAGGAGCTGGTTTAGATGTATTTGAGCAAGAACCTGCAGATCCAAAAAATCCATTATTCTATATGCCTAATGTAATAGTTGCTCCTCATATAGCGGGACAATCAACAAGGTCTGCTTGGCTTTCTAGAAGAAGAGCATCACAACAGGTCGCGGCAGTTTTAAGGGGTGAAAGACCAACAGCTTTGCAAAATCCTGCTGTTACTTCAAAAATCGAAATGATGAAGTCAATGCCTGCATCTAAACCAAAACTTTAGGAGTATTTATTGCAAAAAACAGTAATTGAACAAATTACTACGCTTAGAAACCCAAACTATCCAAAAATAGTTTGGGTTTTAATAAAGTCCAGTGATGGCAATGAAGGTTTAGGAGAAACATCCTACGACCCAGATACGGTAGAGGCTTTTATTCAAGGAGAAGCTGCAAATTATTTACTTGGGAAAGACCCTACAAGTATAGATTTACACTGGGAAAAACTATCAAAAGTTGGATCTCATATAAAACTAGGTAATTCGGCAGAGATGAGAGCATTATCAGCAATAGATATGGCATTATGGGACTTAAAGGCTAGAAAGTATAAAGTTCCAATTTATGACCTTTTAGGCGGTTTATCTCGAGACAAAATAAAGGTTTATAATACCTGCGCAGGGTATTCATACGGAGTAAATAGACAAGGATCAAAATTACCAGGTGATATCGATCATAAAATAGAGCAGCCCTATGAAGATCAGTTTGCATTCATAAATGATCCTGTAGGTTTAGCAGAAAGTCTATTATCAGAAGGATACAGTGCTATGAAAATTTGGCCATTTGATCAATTTGTGCCAAATAATGATGGGAATATGATAGATCTTGAAGAGTTAGAAATTGGAACAGAACCATTTCGTCTTATTAGAGAAAAATTTAAGAATAAAATGGAAATTATGCTTGAGCTTCATTCTTTCTGGAATTTACCCTCAGCAATTCGAATCGCAAAGTCAGTAGAAAAATATAATCCATTTTGGATAGAAGACCCTATCCCCATGGATAACTTTGACACGTTGTATCAATTTAAATCATCAACAAGCATTCCTACTACCGCCTCTGAAACAGTAACAACAAGATGGCAGTTTAGAGAAATGTTCGAAAAAAGGTCAGTTTCAATATGTATGTTTGATATTTCTTGGGTTGGAGGTCTATCTGAAGCTAAAAAAGTTGCTACTATGGCAGAATCTTATAATTTACCTATTGCAACACACGACTGCGTTGGACCTGTAACTCTTGCTTTTTCCATTCAGTTATCACTAAATGCTCCAAATACTATTATTCAGGAAACAGTGAGAGCATTTAATAATACATGGTATCAAGAAATTGTTGATAAAGTACCAGAAATCAAAAATGGCTTTGCTTACGCAACAACTGAAATTGGCTGTGGAGTAAAATTGTCACAAAACTTTATCCAAAATAAAAACACAAAGAAAAAGTATAAAACACTATAGGAGAGATTATGACCAAAATAGCAGATGCTATTCAATTATTTAACTGTCCAGGTCCTAAACCTAACGGGTTACAAGCCACCGAGACCGGATTATGGGTAATAGATCAAGGAAATGACTTTGCTTATTTATTAGATTGGAATGATGGGTCAATAATTCGATCATTTGAAACAGAAACAGATAAATCATCTGGAATTACTGTTGATGATGAAGAGAATTTATGGATAGCTTCTACTTATGACTGCAAAATTTATAAAGTTAATTCAAGCACAGGAGAGACTATAGAAAGATTTGAATCTCCAGGCCAAGGTATGAATGCTACAAGAGAACATGATTCTATTAATTTCCAAAATACAGGAGATCACGGATTAGAATGGAAAGATGGATTACTTTATGTAGCTTCTCCTCCTTCACAGTTCATACACGTAATGGATCCAAAAAATTGGATTGAAAAAAGTAGAACAAAGGTACCTGGATATAGAGTTCATGGAATTGCTTGGGCTAAAGAAGAAGATAAAATATGGGCTGCAGATACGGCCATGGGAGTAATTTCTAAAATTAGATTATCAGATGGAAGAGTATATGATTCATTTAGAGTTTCAGACCCTGTTCAAGTTCATGGTATGACAATTAGAAATAATATTTTATGGTATTGCGATGATAGAAGACCTATAGGAATATTGGATGTTAGTATGGAGCCAGATTTTTAAGTTATGAAAATAAATCAAGGAAAAGTAATGACCGTATTAGGACCTATTGAACCTAAACAAGTCGGTAATACATCTACTCATGATCACATAATAATTGATTTCAATGCAATTCTAACTGAACCAATTGATTCAAAAGATATTTTAAAAATGGACGAAAAAATATCTATTGATAATTTAGGATGGGTTAGATTTAATTGGGCATCATCAAAAGACAATCTTGTATATCAAGATGTAAAAGATGCATGTAATGAATTAGATCATTATAGAAATTCTGGTGGAAATACTATAGTAGATGTAACAAATATAGGTTTGGGAAGAGATCCTAAAAAGCTAAAGGAGATCAGTTCTAAAACTGGTGTAAATATAGTTATGGGATCAGGCTTTTACGTTGAATTAGCCCAAACACTAAATTATACATCTGAAGGGATAGAATCGTTATTCGAATCAATAATGAAAGATATTACAATCGGAGCTGGTGACTCAAATGTAAAATCTGGAATCATTGGAGAAATAGGATGCTCCTGGCCTTGGACAAAAAATGAAAAAATATCAATGGAAGCTTCAGTTTTAGCACATAAAACAACAGGACTTCCATTGCTTATACATCCAGGTAGAAATCAGTATGCACCTTTAGAAATAATTGAATTTATTAGTAAATTGGGCGCAGATTTAGATAACGTAGTAATGGGGCACATTGATAGAACTATATTTGATTATTCAATTCTAAAAGAAACTGCAGAAACTGGAGTATACATTAATTTAGACTTGTGGGGTCATGACAGTCCTTATTATCCATTAGCTCCAGAAACGTACATGCCTGGAGATCATGAAAGAATTAACATGATTGAATTCTTAATAAAAAATAATTTTGAAGATAAAATTTTACTGGCACAAGACATTTGCACAAAACACAGATTAAAAAAATATGGTGGGCATGGTTTCGATCACATATTAAAAAGGATTGTACCTTGGATGAAAATAAGAGGTATAGAAAACGAAATAATCAAAAAAATGATGATAACTAATCCTACAAATATGCTTACAATTAAATAATGAAAAAAATATTTTTTTTATTATTAGTATCAGTTTTCTTAAGTTGTTCTAGTGAATCAAAAGAAAATTTACTATCTTTATTTGTAATAACTGAGGATTTAGAGCTGGGAGAAAATAGAGTAGTACTAACTGCACTAGATGTAGATGGCAACACATTAACTGATGACTTAAGATTCTTCATTAGAGAGCTTGAAAGTGAAAATAAAGTAGAAATCACTGATAAAACAATCTCAAATTGGCCACCAAATAGAAAAGTTTTTGTAACAAATCTAAATTTTGATAAAACAGGATATTGGGAATTTTTATTAGAATCTAATCAAGGGTTAGCCAAAGCCACTATAAACGTCAAGGAAAATTCAAAAACTTTAGGAGTTGGTGACTTTATCCAACCAATTATTACACCTTCTTTGGAAAAATATGATCTTTCAGACCTAACTACAGACATAAACCCAAACAGAGAATTTTATGAATATAGCCTTGATAAAGCATTAATTGAAAAAAAACCTTTTTTCATAACCTTTTCAACTCCAGGATTATGTGTCACTGGAACTTGTGCCCCTCAGTTAGAAGAACTGAAAGATATTTCAACATTTTATGATGATGCTATTATAATTCATGTAGAAATATGGAAAAATTTCAAAGAAGTTATGCAAAAAGGAGATTTGTCATTAGGCCAATTAAATGAATCCGTTAAAAAATTTGGTATTGAAACAGAACCATGGACATTTTTAGTTGATAAAAATGGGATAGTAAAAAAAAGGTATCAAGGTTTTGTGGAGTTTTCTGAATTGAAAAAAGATTTTGATTACATTAATAACTAATGACTATGATCTGAAAACTTAAAATCAACAATAAAAAATTTTTTATTTATTTCTTCATACTTAATGTTTACTTTTTTCCCTTCTTCCATGTGAGATTTTATATGTGAATAGGTAAATTCTATGTTAATATCTTCAAGTTTTTTTTCAGGAAGTACATAAAAGGTCTCCTGCAAACTATTGTTATTATTTAACGTAATTGAACTTACGGATTTCAAACCATTTGATAATGATGAATCTAAATTTATAATATATCCTTCGTAAACAGAATCATTTGAACATGAAAATACAAATAAAAATAATATAGTCGATATAATTAATTTATTTCTTAACATCTTCTAAAATCTCTTTTGCGGTATCTATTAATTTTTGATTTCTAGGATTTTTAGCAACTTCAATTGCCTCTAGTAGATCATTTTCGGAGTTTTCTAAATTACCTAAAGAAAAATATAATAAGGCCCTTTCAATATAGAATGCTGGAGCAGATCTATCTAAATCTATAGCTTTATTTATTAATTCCATAGATTTTTCTAAATCTATGTTATATTCCCTAAAGCTTTTGGCTTTCCAATAATATACGGAGGAATCTTCTGGTTCTAATTCTAAAGCTCTATCGAATAACTCTATTGATTGGTCTGTAAGACCTTTATTAGCTTTTACTGCAGCAGATACTATAATTGCTCTAACATCATTATTATCAATACTTAAGGCATAATTTGCAAATCTATCCGCTGCTTCAAAATCATCTAAATAATATAAAACTAAAGCTTTTTTTGAATTGTGAGAAGAAATAGAAGGATTAATAGTTATTGCCTTGTCTAAAAATTCTAAAGATTCTGACAGAAGAGATTGCATCAACGAAGCATCAGATAAACCTTCCCAAGCCATTGAAAATTCTGGATCTATAATAATCAATTTTTCAAAGGTTTTACCTGCTTCTTTATATTTCCCCTGATCAATAAACCTTTTACCTTGAATATAAAGATCTAAAGATGCTTCAGGAGAATATTCATAAGTTATTTCTTCGGCCGATTCTTCTATACTTTGAGAACAAGCAAAAAATAAAAATAATAAAATAAAAATATTTTTTTTGATCATAATAAATGTACCAACTGTTTCATAACTTCTTTTTCAGTTTTGTTACCGTTTTTGATTCCAAGATCTAAGTTTAACAAATTTTTCAACATATCTTTCATTCTTTTATTTGAAAAATTTTCTGCTTGATTGAGAATTTTATTAAATGCAAAATTAGACTTAATTTGTAATTTATTTTGAATTATTTGACTTTTATTTGAGCCTAATAAATCCTGAGCCATAATTATTAGCCTAATTTGTCTTGAAAGCATTTGTTCGACAGAAAAAAAGCTTTGACCCTTATTTATAAATTCATTGATCAATTGATCAGACTTTGATAAATCTTTCTCTAATATAGCATCGATTAATTCAAAAATTGAAGTCTCTTTTATTCCTGTAACCATTATTTCAATATCAATCTCTTCAACTTTTGAATTTGGTTTATAGTTACTTAATTTAAACAATTCATTATCAAGATATCTATAATTGTTACCTATAAGATCTATTAGTTTATTTATTGCTTCAATAGATAGTTGAAGTTGATATTTTTTTTGTCTAGAAACTATCCACTGCCTGATCTTCTCCCATGAACCACGACCTGTAGGTAAATTATATAGATGAATATCAGCTATTTCTAAAAATTTTTTTATTTTTGTTGATTTAATATTTATTTCCTTCGATTCAATGAAAAAAAGTTCATTCATAGAAGGTTTGTTTATACATATTTCATTAAAATCTTTCCATTGATCATTTTTTGAGGATGTAATTTTGGAAATCAAATCAAAAAACACGAGTTTTCTTTTATCCCCGAATAGAGACATAGTATTTACTAATTCTGAAAATATTGGTTCTGATACATTATTTGGATACAAAAAATTCACATCTGTTTCCAAGTCAGTACCTTTACCAGTAAATTCTCCTAACAATTCTTTTGATGAAAATTCATCATCACCATGTATTAGCTTAATCAAAACTTAATTTTCACTTTTATTGATATTATTTAAATATAAAATCCAATAACATATTATTACAATTATATGAAAAATTTTATTACATTAATACCTAGAATAATTTATTTGACATATAAGATAATAACTAGCATTTTTGATCCAAAAGTACCTTTGAAAATAAAAATGTTTTTTTTATTATCAATAATCTACATATTATCGCCATATGATCTAATAAGAGATATCATTCCGATATTAGGTCAACTAGATGACATATTAGTTTTACTAGTTGCGATTATAGTTTATAAGTTACAAAGTTTTAGAAAAAGTTTTGAAAAAAATTCTAAAGAAACTATAATTGAAGGCGAGTTTAGAAACTTAGACGAAACAATTGAGGATGAGAATAAAAAATAATACTTAATCTCTTATAAAAGTTTTTGTATTAAGATTATTAAAAAATTTAACAAACAAGGATATATTAAATGGGATTTAAGTGTGGAATAGTTGGTTTACCTAATGTGGGAAAATCTACATTATTTAATGCACTAACCCAAACTAGCAATGCCCAGGCAGAAAACTATCCTTTTTGTACAATAGACCCAAACGTAGGCGAAGTTGCTATACCTGATGACCGACTTAAGGCCTTATCAAAAATAAATAATTCTAAATCCACGATTCCTACTAAAATGTCTTTTGTTGATATAGCAGGATTAGTCAAGGGAGCCTCTAAAGGAGAAGGATTAGGGAACAAATTTTTAGCAAATATTCGTGAAATGGATGCTATCGCATATGTTATACGTTGTTTTGAAGATCCTGATATCGTCCATGTAAATGGTGAAGTAAACCCTATTGAAGATAGTGAAATTGTTGAAACAGAATTAATGCTATCAGATTTAGAAAGTATTGAATCAAGAATCCCTACAATTGAAAAAAAAGCTAGGTCTGGGGATAATGAGGCAAAAGAATTATTGCCAATAATCAAAAAAGTTCATGAATTATTAACAGATGGTAAACCTGCAAGATTATTGAAGGTCAAAGAGTCCGAAAAGTCTATATTAAAAAATTTACAACTACTTACAAGTAAACCTGTCCTTTATATATGTAATGTTTCAGAAGAAGATGCAATTGAAGGCAATGAATATTCAAAATCTGTTCAAGAGATAGCAAATGCAGAAAATGCACTTTCTATCATCATTTCTGCAAAAATAGAATCAGAAATATCACAATTGAGTAACGAAGAGAAAAGTGAATACTTAACTGAATTAGGGTTAGAACAATCAGGATTAGAGCAAGTAATACAGTCAGGATATAAACTTCTTGATCTAATTACTTATTTCACTTCAGGGCCTGAAGAATCTAGAGCTTGGACTGTACCTCAGGGCTCAAATGCCCCTAGAGCTGCAAGAGAAATACATACAGATTTTGAAAAAGGATTTATTAGAGCAGAAGTCGTAAGTTACGAAGATTATGTGTATTTAGAAGGAGAAAAAAAATCTAAAGAAGCAGGCAAAATGCGAGTTGAAGGAAAAGACTACATAGTTGAAGACGGAGATGTAATATACTTCAGATTTAACGTTTAAATTTATGGTTGAGTTATAAAGCAAGGTAAACTTAAATAATGTGTTATAAAATATCTTTTCAGATGATAATAAACATATAGATTTTTATTTGAGAAACAAAAAGTAAAATTGTGTAAAGGAAAATCAAATGAGCGATGAAATTGGAAAAATTCAAAAACCTAGTTCAAAAGATATCATTGGCAAAAGAAAGGCTTTTGTATGTGTATTACTACAAGCTCCTCCTGAAGCATCAAAAGATCTACATGATTTGATTCAAAAATATTGGGAAGCAGTTGACAGCAATATTACTAACTTAGAAGAAAAAGCGGGGGCTGTCAAAAGAATTTTTATAGAAGGGATACCAGGAAAAGGAGAAGATGTTTCAATCAGCCTGAAAGAAGCAAGCTTAGGTGCATGGAATATTTTGCAGGATAGGTTAAGTTCTGGAGCTCAATTTGAAGAATTTGAAAACCTAGAAATTTTGCAAAAAGTAATAGATTGGTCAAAATGCTTAAATGTTGGATTAACTAATAGAAGTGTTGCTGAAAAAATTTCAGAAGAGTTAAAAAAAGAATCTGAATCTAGAATAAATTATATTAATAAATCAATAGATGAAAACTTAGGAGATGGAGAAGCTTGTATTATTTTCACAGGTAATCAAGAAATTGAACTTCCTGAAGGAGTAGAAAAATTTATTATATCTCCTCCTGAGCTAGATACAGTTGCGCAATGGGTCAAGAATGCACAAGCTGCAATGGAAGCACAGATGAAGGAACAATTTGAAGCACAACAAAGAGCTAGTCAACAGAATGCTGAAAGCGGTGAAAGTGATCAGAATAAACCTGATTCAGGAATATGGACACCGAATTAAAAAAAAACATAGGTCTATATGTACATATACCCTTCTGTCACACTAAATGCACATACTGTGATTTTAATACATATACAGGTATAGAAAATCTAATCGAAGAATTTACTACTTCAATATGTAATGAGATAGAATTTTGGTCATTAGATAACTCTTATATAGTGGATTCTATTTTTATAGGTGGAGGAACTCCATCCTATATAGATATAAGTGAACTAGAAAGAATAATACAAAAAATAAAAAGTTCTTTTAGTATTTCAAAAAGTTCGGAAGTGACATTAGAGATAAATCCTGAAGATGTAACAGATAAAAAGGCTAAATCTTGGGAAAAAATTGGAATTAATCGATGCTCAATTGGTATTCAATCCTTGAATGATGATGAGCTAAAAATCATAAATAGAAGGCACTCTGCAAGTAAAGCTATTAAGTCTATAGAGATCTTGAAAAATTATTTTTCTAATATTTCAGTCGATTTAATTTATGGATTACCTAGCCAAAGTATAAAAACATATCAAGAAACTTTAAATAATATAATTAAAATAAATCCCTCTCATATTTCTGCATACTCATTGCAAGTTGAAAAGGGAACATTTCTAAACGAACAAGTTTCTAGAAAAGAAGTTATTGTGGCAAACGATGACTTTTCCGCTGAAATGTACAAAATAACACAAAAATTTCTTAAGGATAATAATTACAAAAACTATGAAATTTCAAATTGGGCTAAGGAAAATCAATTTTCAAAACATAATTTGAAATATTGGAAACTTGAACCTTATATAGGATTTGGCCCAGGTGCTCATTCATACATGGAAAATCAAAGATTTAGTGTTATAAGGTCTCCCAAAAAATATATACATAGCATAAAAAAAATTTATAAAGAAAAAAAAATAAAAGTTAAGGAAAAAATAAAATACTTAAAAGAAAATGATTTTTTTGATGTGTATGAAGAACATAATTTAAAAAATGAAATCCTAGAATTCCTAATGCTTTCTCTTAGATTAGATCAGGGAATAGATACAACAAAATTCAAAAGTAAATTCGACTTAAACTTTGAGGATTTATATAAGAAAAAGCTAGAAAAATATTTTAGTAAAAATATTCTAGAGAAAAATAATAAGTTTTATAAACTAACTGAAAAAGGTAAATTATTTGCAAATGAAGTAGCTAATAATTTTGTAGATTGATATTGATATGTATAGCATTTGTACAGCAGGGCATGTAAATCATGGAAAAACTTCCTTAGTGAAAGAATTAACTGGAGTTGATACGGATAGACTAACGGAAGAGCAAAAGAGGGGACTTTCAATAGAATTAGGATTTGCAAAATATTCATTTAGTAAAAATTTGTACGCATCTATTATTGATACCCCAGGACATGAAAATTTTATAAGAAACATGATTTCTGGAACTCATGGAGTAGATTTAGTAATGTTGGTAATTGCTGCAAACGAAGGTATAAAACCTCAAACAATTGAGCATTTAAGGATTCTAAAGCTTCTTTCAATAAAAGAGATAGTTGCAATAATAACTAAATCTGATCTTTCAAACCCAAAACAAATATCAAAACTAAATTCTGATATTACTGAATTATTATCAAAAAATGAAATAGATAATTTCAATATTTTAGAAATATCAGTTAAAAATAAAAAGGGTATTGATAGTTTAAAAAAAGTTCTTTTTGAAAAATATAATCAGATTAAAAAGGATTATTCAAAACCTTCTAGATTATCTATCGATAGAGTTTTTTCATTGGATGGTAAAGGTACCATAGTAACAGGAACACTAACCGGCAATAAAATAACTAAAGACTCTAAACTTGTGGTGACTCCAAGTTTCAAAGAAATAAAAATTAAGGGCTTAGAAGCCTTTAACTCAAATATGGAAGAAGTAATTCCTGGATCTAGAACATCGATTAATATACAAAATTTGGGAGTTTCAGATATCGATAAAGGAGAAATTATTTCTGAAAAGGAATTTATAGTCAGATCAGATTTGATTTATGTCAAATTAAATATTGTAAAAGAAATAAAAAATAATTCAGAGATATCATTTCATTCAGGAACTTCTAAATCAATCGGAACGATAAAACATATTAAGAACTCATGTATTGCCAAAATAAACCTACGAAATAAAATTTCATTTTTAGCTGGAGATAAATTTATTATTAGGAATAATAATGGAACATCAGGTGGAGGAGAAATAATCTTTTATGAAAAAATCATCAATGAAAAAAAATTAATTGATTTCAAATTAAGTGAAATAAATATTGTTTCAATAATGCTAGATCAACATAAAGTGTTGTCTATCAGTAAATTAAAAAAATATTTAGGCAAAAATGAAAAGTATGTAGTAAATTTTCTAAAAAATCAAAATGAGTTATATTTATTCAACGAGAGTTCTTATGTTGCAAAAAAAGAATACATCAAATTGGAATCAAAAAAATTATATAATGATGTAAAAAATTACCATAAACTTTTTCCTCTGAGACAAGGACTTCCTTTATCAAAATTAAATGAAAAGACAGTAAAAAATATACTTATAGAAATTCTAGTCAAAAATAAGCTTATTACTGTCAATGGAGGATATATTCAAAAAATCTCATTCAAACCTCAAATAAATACAAAAGACTCAGAATTAATAAATAAATATATTTTGTATTTAGAGAGTAATAATTATATGCCTCCAACTGATAAAACTTTAAGTTCTGAACTTATGAATTACCTCATGGATAACAATTTTATTATCAAGTGTACAGGTAATGTTTTTTATAGTATGAAACAATTTGAAAAACTAAAAAAAGAAGTGATTAGATTAAATACTAAATTCAAAAAAATCAACATAGATTTGTTAAGAGACAATCTAGGACTGAGTAGAAAATATTGTTTAGCAATATTAGATAAATTGGAAGAAGAAAAATTATTTAAGAGAAGCAGAAACTAGTTTATTTTTTCAATCCATATTTCCATGTTAATAATAGATTAGAAGCTACAAATATAGAACTGTATGTTCCTATAATTACACCTAGTAGCAAGACTAGTAAGAAGTCTCTCAAAGACTGTCCTCCGAAAAGAATCATTGAAAAAATAACTATTGAAGTTGTGATTGATGTACCTAAAGATCTAGTTATAGATTCTCTAACAGATTGATTTACTACATTAATAAATTCCATAGATTTATTTATTGTTAGGTTTTCTCTAATTCTGTCAAAAATAACAATAGTATCATTTACTGAATAACCAATAACAGTTAGTATACCTACGATAAAAATTGAATTTACTACAGATCCAATGAACAAACTGAATATAATGAATAATGCCATAACTACCATTACATCATGAACAAGGGTTAATATTGCTGCTATTGCGTATAAATAAGATTGCTCGACATTTCTGAAGGCATAAATAATATATAGCATGACAAACAAAGATGCTATCAAAACAGCTATTATAGAATTTCTAATTGTATTATCAGCCACAGATGAGCCTACCGTGTTTGTGTCTAATGTTACAGGTTTTTCTCCAATCAATTTTTCCAGTTCAATATCTATACGCTCTTTTCCGTTTTGACCAAAATCAGTTGTTCTAATAAAAAACTCATTATTTCCCATAGACTGAATTATAGAAGTTTCAAAGCCTGCGTTACTAATACTTTTAGAAATATCTTCTTGAGATGGATTTTCATCTGACCATCTATAAGTTATTGTAGATCCAGATGTAAAATCAATACCTAAAGGGAGACCTGGAACAAATAATAGTATTGCAGAAATAACTACTGCAATTATTGAAAAATAAAAAAGATATATTCTCTTAGACAATAAATTCATTTATAAATCTCCATCTGAATTTCTCTTTGATATAGGAATAAATAAATTAGTCTTATCAAAAAGATTACTTTTAGTTAATAATCTGACTAGTATTCTATTTACTTGAAAACTAGTAATCATACTGAGTAGAACACCAATTCCTAGAGTAAGGGCAAACCCTTGCATTATAGAAGTTGAAAAGTTTGATCCAAACCAATAAAGTACTAATGCTGTAATGATGGTTGAAAAATTACCATCTCTGATAGATGGCCAAGCTCTATCAAACCCTACTGTAATTGAATTTAATAAATTTCTACCTGCAAGCAATTCTTCTTTTATTCTTTCAGAAATCAAAATATTTGCATCTACTGCAAATCCAATTGATAAAATAAGTGCGGCAGCACCAGACAGTGTCAGTGTAACAGGTAAAATCTTAAATATTGCTATAACGAATATAAGATAAATAATTAAAGTAAGTGATGCAATTATTCCTGGTATTTTGTAATAACTAATCATAAAAATCAGAACAAGCACAAAACCAATAATTCCTGCAGTCAAACTTTTAGTTAAAGACTCAGAACCCAAAACAGCATCAACGTTTCTTTCTTGTATCAGTTCAAGTTTTGCAGGTAGAGCACCAGATCGAAGCTGAATAGCAATTTCTCTAGCTCTTTCAGAATCAATATCTTTTCCATATATATAAGCTCTTCCACCTGAAATTGCTTTATCTGCTCCTGGGCTTACAAGTTCTTCATTGTCAAGATAAATTGCAAGTAAATCTCCAGTTCTAGATATCCTATCAGTTACTTCATAAAAAAGATCTGAACCATCATCATCAAAAACTACATTCACGACTGGTTGTGAAAGTTCAGGTACAGTTCCAGGAGATGCATCGGTAAGATTTTTAGACTCAATCCCTGTTGCAACCTCGTTATAATATTGAGGATCATAACATTTAACAAGTTCCCATACATTTATATCCAAATCCTCAGGTTTATTTTTACCACACTCTCTAACTCTAAAGTCTAATTGCGCAGTTGAACCTATCAATCTTTTGGCAGATTGAATCCCACCACTAACTATAAAGTTATTAAGCTCACCTTGAGGTTGGAGATTGACAAGATTATATTTTGTCTCAGACAATGAAAGCATTATGCTTTCTGCTAAACTTTCATCGCTATATCCAAAATTTTCAAGTATTAATTCCCAAGCCCCAAATCCCATATTGTTAAGTTCTTGATAATTAATATTTGCACTCTTAATAAGAGGTTCTATATCTTCAATATTTGGAAATTCTAAATCTTCACCTTCCTCTTTCCCTTCAAGTCTGATAGGTGAAAAATTAATCATTATTTTTACTGGAAAAGAATTTGCTAAATTTGTCTTAATATTTTCAGAGACACCGAGGCCTAAAGTTTGTTCATATGTAACTACATATTCATCTTCTATTTTTTCAATTTGAAATTCTTTCAATCCTGCCAATGAAATTTGTTCTTTAATATCATCAATAGATGGATCATCTTTTGAAAATGAAAAGGTTATTTGATCTCCAGATTGAGATGGGATTTGTACTAAAATTTTATTTGGAGGAGTTCCTAGAAGTTGTACGTTCGCTTCACTAACTCCGAATTCATTTACCCTTTTATCGATAATTTTTCTTACACCTTCGGCATCCTCTATAGTTGGTTCTTCACCTGTTGTCGAAGTTATGGAGTAAACTAAATGAGTTCCACCCTTGAGATCTAATCCCAGTACCATTCCCAGTAAATTATCATTATCTCCTCTTTGCCAATTTCCGATCTTAATAGGGTTTATGAATACAGCTAGTAAAGAAACTAGTAAACATATTGCTAAAATAATTATTCCCTTTAATCTCAAAATTTTTCCTTCCTTTATATTTCTAATGAAGCGTCATCTAAAGAACCATCAGATTTGATTTTAGAAAGTTCTATTTTTTTTTCAATAACTTCATGCATGCTTATATCATCTTTTGTTGCTTGATCTTTATTTATATGAATTTTATAACCTACATCATGCCAATGAATTTCATTAGGAGTGACACCTGTTTTATGCAAATCTTCATGAGATTTCAAATGGTCTGTGTACATAATACCATTCAAATGATCAATCTCATGCTCTATTGCTTGTGAAAGTAGGTCTTCTGCTGATAATTTTATTTTATTTTTATTCTCATCTAAATATTGAGCATCAATTTTTATAGATCTTTCAATTAATCCAGTGAATCCTGGAACGCTCAAACATCCTTCTTCTACTTTTCTTGATCCATATTTATTTGATATTGATGGATTAAACATTATCATAGGTTTATTTTCAGGGATCTGTATTGTAATCATTCTTATAAGTCTGCCGACTTGTGGCGCTGCAAGTCCAACACCTCTAGCAGATTGCATTGTATCTAACATGTCATATCCAAACTGGATTATTTCATTATTAAACTCTTCTATTTCAGCAGATTGTTTTCTTAGAATTGGATCTGGAAATTTTCTGATAGGGATTATAGCCAAAACAAACTACCTATCTTGCTTCTTTTATTCTAGCCTTTTTGCCTGTTAGGTCCCTTAAGTAATATAGATTGGATCGTCTAACTTTTCCTCTTCTAATTACTTTTACGGAATCAATACTTGGAGAACTTATAGGTAAAGTCCTTTCAACACCTACACCCGAAGCCATTCTTCTTACAGTAAAAGATTTACCTGGTACTACTTCCGAACCATTTTTATGATTACCTTTAATTACATTTCCTTGAAATGCTTGAATTCTTTCTCTATCTCCTTCTCTTATAAGCAGATTTACTACAACGGTATCTCCACTTTTAAAAGACTCAATATTTTCGTTACTCTTTAGTTTGTCTAGATAATTAATTTTATCTGCTGCAGGTTCTTCTGCTTTTGGTTCTTCTGCTGCAGGCTCTTCTGCTTTTGGTTCTTCTGCTGCAGGCTCTTCTGCTTTTGGTTCTTCTGCTGCAGGCTCTTCTGCTGCAGGCTCTTCTGCTGCAGGTTCTTCTGCTTTTGGTTCTTCTGCTGCAGGTTCTTCTGCTTTTGTTTCTTCTACTACAGGTTCTTCAGCTTTTGGTTCTTCTTTTTTATCTTCTTCGTTCATTTTTAATACATTTTCTTTTTTTACAATACGAAGTAATTAATAATATCATTTAAGCGTTATAAAGATATAGTAATTAAGTTCGGTTTATCAAATCATTTCTTCTTTTTTCTGTTCTTTCAAGAGAAATTTTTTCTCTCCATTCAAATATTTTTTTATGATCACCAGAAAGCAAAACTTCAGGAACTTCTTTGCCATTATAAACACGCGGCTTTGTGTATACCGGCCCCTTAAGTTTTGAAACAAAATTTTTACTAAAAGAATCATTCTCAAATGAATTTTTATTTCCCAAAAAGCCTGGGGAAAATCTTGATAAAGCTTCAATAAGCAATAGAGATGGTAATTCTCCTCCTGAAAGAACGAAATCACCAACAGAAAGTTCTAAGTCAATATTATCTTCAATAAATCTTTCATCAACACCTTCGTATCTTCCACAAACTAAAATCATAGAATCTTTTCTGTGAAGGGATTCCAATAAAGAGTGTGTAAGTACACTACCTTGTGGTGAAAGCAATATAGTAAATGGCTTTTGCTTTCTTTTTTGATTGATAAATTTTACAGCATTAGACAAAGGTCCAGGCATCAAAACCATTCCAGGTTCTGGTCCATACTGAGTATCATCAACTTTTTTATGTTTAGTTTCAGCAAAATCTCTAAGTTGGTGTGTAGAAATACTTATATCAGTAGGATAATTTTTTTTAAATGGATCAGAATCCAAATAATTCAGTATAATTTCAGGAAACAAACTCACTACATCTATAGTCTTCATTTATCAATGCCCTTGCTTACCATCTAATATTTCAAACATATGTGGAAGGATTTTTTTAAATAGAGCTAATCCATCCTTAACTCCTCCAGGACTTCCTGGTAAATTTAAGATGATTTTATTTTTAACTAATCCGCAGTAGCCCCTGTAGAGCACAGAGGTATTAATTTTTTCAAAACTTGATGCCCTGATTAGCTCAGGTATTCCTGGGATATCTTTTTCTATAAATTTTTTTGTAACTTCAGGTGTGATATCTCTATCAGATATACCTGTCCCTCCAGTAGTAACTATAAGATCAACTTCAGCAATATTTGTAAATTTTTCGATCGCGTTATGTATTTCTTCTTTTTCGTCAGCAACTATAATCTTCTCAAATAAATCTAAGTTCAATTGTGTAAGAATTTTGATCAAAGTTTCTCCACTCAAGTCAGGAATTTCATTATTTTCAGATCTTGAGTCAGAAATTGTTATAGATACGAATTTTTTCATAACTTAATTATAAATGAATTAAATCCGTATTTACTCATGATTGAATTTTTTTGTTCAAAAAGCGAGAATAATACATTATTTATGTTTAAAAAAACTAAAAATAATTGACGATTAAAGGCAAAAATTTGATTTTGAGTGACTTAGAAATACAACATACTCCTGTAATGGTTCCAGAAATATTAAGCTTATTGAAAGTTACTTCTGGAGGACGATACATTGACTGTACTCTTGGTGAAGGAGGGCACACGAAAAGTATCTTAGAAGCAAGTGGTCCAAGTGGAGAGGTATTAGGTATTGATGCTGATCATGAAGCAGTTGAAGTTTCTAAAAATAGGTTAGAAAATTATGGTGACAGATTTTATTTTTCTAACAATAATTTTAGAGAAATAAGAAAAATTGCTATGAAGTCACAATTTATTCCTTGTGACGGTATTCTTTTTGATTTAGGCGTATCATCTTTACAACTTGATAAAGAATCCAGAGGTTTTTCATTCAGAAGAAAAGCACCTCTAGATATGAGATTTTCTATAAACCAAACATTAACTGCTGAAGAAGTGATAAATACTTTTTCCGAGTCCGACATTGCTGATATTTTGTACAATTTTGGTGAAGAAAGAAGATCAAGGAAAATTGCAAAAATAATTGTAAATAATCGCCCTATAAAAGATGCAGATCAATTATCTGATTTGATAAAAATGAATCTGCGGCAAACAAACTATAAAATAAATCCTTCAACAAAAACTTTTCAAGCTCTTAGAATATTTGTAAATGAAGAACTTAATTCTTTATCATATGCTTTAGAGCAATCATTAGAAATAGTCGAAAAAGGAGGAAGAATTGCAGTTATTTCATACCACTCCCTTGAAGATAGAATTGTTAAAAACTTTTTTAGAAAAGAATCAAAATATTGCATTTGCCCTCCTAATGAACCAAAATGTGATTGTGAACATAAACCTAAAATCAAGATTATAACCAAGAAACCACTTGTGCCTTCATCAAATGAGATTGAATTAAATAGAAGAAGCCGTAGTGCAAAATTAAGAGTAGTTGAAAGAATCTAATATGAGTAAAATATTATCTTTAGACATAGGATCAAACTCCTGTAAATTAATTCTGACTGAAAAAGCATACAATTCAGTCGATATTCTTTTTTATGCTGAAAAAAATTACGCTGAACCAATTAGAGAAAAAATTACATCTGATACATCAGAAATTGTTGAAAATCAGATTAAAAATTTGATTAGAGATTTTAGAAATGTTGATAACGATATTTATCAATGTAACGTGGCATTTGGTGGATCTTCTGTAACTTCAACAATAATTGAATCTTCTATAGACAATTTAGATTCAAGCCAAATTATCACACAAGATCAGCTAAACTTGTTATCCAAAAATAATCCTAAAATAAACTCATTTATAACTAAAGATACAGCTCATATTATCCCATTAGAATACAGCCTAGATGGAATGATAGGGATTAGACATCCACTTGGAATGCATACAAAAAAACTTTCTGTGAAGAATTTATATGTTAATGTTGAAAAAGAAGATATTTCCTTAGTTAGTAATATTCTTTCAAATTCAGGTTTATCCACAAATCTTATTATTTCTGAGATATTAGCAGCATCACAAAACTTATTAAATTCTGATGAAAAAGAAATAGGATCATTAATAATTGACATTGGAGCCGCAAGTACTGACTACTGTTACCTTAAAAAAGGAAAACCATTATTGACAGGCTCTTTGCCTGTTGGAGGGAATCAATTTACATCGGATTTGTCTATCGCATTTTCAACGAATAAAGATTTTGCTAACCAATTAAAATTTGAAACTAGTTGTACTCCTGAAAATGAAAGAATAGCAGAAAAAGTTATCATAAAACAAGAAGATTCTACTAGAACATTTGAGATAACAAAACGTCAAATTTCACAAGTTCTAAAGGAAAGGGCTATAGAAATTTTCAACTTAATTAGACAAGAGATGATCGAATCTCTCGGACAAGAAAATCTACCTGAAAGAATAATTCTTTGTGGAGGAGGCAGTAAACTTGATGGCATGGTTCCTTTAGCTAGATATATTTTTCAATCTAAAACTAGATTAGTAGATACCAAAAATATAAAATTTCTTGGTGAAAATATACCAGTTGAAGCAATGAATGTACTTTCAATTGCAAATTATGCTCATAAATTAGATAACGATACTGAATATTCTCTATCAAACAAAGTTGAATCATCAAAAAGTTCTAGTAATGTAAGAGGCATTGATACTGAGAAAATAATGAAAATTAGTTCATATATTCAAAATAGTGTTAAAATAGTTATAGAAAAAATAAAAACAATCTTCAAAGGAAAGTAGTTTTGGTACAACAGAGCGATCAAAATATAGGACAAGCTAAAGTCGCCGTAATTGGAGTTGGTGGTGGTGGTTCAAATGCGGTCAATAGAATGTATAAAAATAAAATATCTCATATTGAATACGCAACTATTAATACTGATGCTCAAGCACTATCCAATTCAGATGTACCCGCTAAACTCAGAGTAGGAGATAGATTAGCTAGAGGAATGGGTGTTGGTGGAAATCCTGAAAAAGGGAGATTATGCCACGAAGAAGATAGAGAACATATTTTAGACTTAGTCCAAAATCAAGATATGGTTTTCATAGCAGCTGGAATGGGTGGAGGTACTGGAACAGGGGGAGCTCCTGTAGTAGCTAGTGTTGCTAAGGATGCTGGCGCTCTAACAGTAGGAGTTGTTACGAAACCCTTTTCTTTCGAGGGCTCTCAAAGAATCAAACAAGCAGAAGAAGGTGTTTCCAGACTGGAAGAACAATGTGACACACTAATTGTTGTTCCAAATGATCGGTTGCTTTTAGCATCAGATACTAATATATCCATGGATATGGCATTTAGAAGAGCTGATGATGTTTTGAGGCAAGGTGTTCAATCAATTGCAGAATTAATATTAACACCAGGAGAAATAAATCTAGACTTTGCTGACGTAACTACAATTATGAAAAATGCAGGACCCGCTTGGATGGCAATAGGAACAGGAAAAGGAGAAGATAAAGCAATTGAAGCAGCAGAGATGGCCCTTTCGTCACCACTGCTTGAGCAAACAATTGATGGAGCTAAAGGAGTACTCTTTAATATAACTGGTGGATCGGACTTATCAATTAATGAGATTGAACAAGCATCTCAAACAATCTCATCAGTTGTGGATCCAGATGCAAATATAATTTTTGGTACAGTAACTGATGAAAGGCTAAATAATGAAATGAGAATAACTCTCATAGGAACAGGCTTTCCTTCACTTAACCAACCTACCCAGCAATCAAGACCACAAAGGCCTTCTAGCTCACAAGAAACGAACCAGCAAAGTAATAAATCTAATCAGTCGAATAACTCAAACGATTTAGACATTCCTCCATTCTTAAGAAAATAAACAGAGCTAAATAACCTATTTTTTCTATTCATATTGTATTCAAATTTAATTATCAAATTGTCCATGCACAATATGTAGTACATTAAGCTTGACAAAGCCACTACAAATAGTAGATAGTTTAATTAATCTATTTTTATAAAGCTATTATTTAATTTGAATTTCGAAATATGAATTGTCCTTACTGCGATAAACCAGAATCTAAAGTTGTTGACTCCAGATATATTCAAGATGGAATTAGAAGAAGACGCGAATGCTTGATGTGTTCACTAAGGTTTACCACTTATGAAAAAATTCATACTCAACTTTTAAATGTCATAAAAAGAAACGATGAAAAAGAAACTTTTTCTGTAGAAAAACTCACTAAAAGTATAAAGACAGCTTGTAAAAAAAGGCCTATCTCAATAGAAAAAATTGAAAAAATAGCTATTGATATAGAGACATCACTACTACAAAACCATGGTTCGGAAATTAAATCAAACTTAATTGGACAAATGGTTTTGAATGAGTTGATAAAACTAGACAAAGTAAGCTATATAAGATTTTCGAGCGTTTACAGAGATTTTCAAAATGAAGATAGCTTTGTTGACGAAATAGATAAATTGAAAACTGAAAACATTCTTAATGCCAAAGATCAGCTAGAAATGTTTCCAACAACCAAAAAAAATATAAAAAAAGAAAAGGAGTAAATCTCGATGGTACAAACAAATAAATCAAATCTCGAAGTTAATAGGTACGGCGAAATAAATGAAGAATTTGAGCCTGCCCCAATTAGTGATAATGCAAATGTAGTTCTAGAAAAACGATATTTGCTAAAAGATGAGAATGATGAAATTGTAGAAACTCCTAACCAAATGTTTATCAGAGTTGCTAAAGCATTATCAAAACCTGAAAAAGATTATGGCTTAAGCGATAGTCAAGTTAAAAAAATAGAAAATTTATTTTATCAATCAATGGCAAGCCTAGAATTCTTGCCAAATTCTCCAACATTGATGAATGCAGGTACAGGGGCAGGTACATTATCAGCTTGCTTTGTACTTCCATTAACTGATTCAATGGAAGGAATAATGAAAGCGGCTCATGATGCGGCTATGGTTCAAAAATTTGGTGGAGGAACAGGCTTTTCACTATCTGAGATCAGACCAACTGGAACTCCTATAGCTACAACTCATGGAAAGGCATGCGGACCAATCGCGGTTCTTAAGCATTTATCATCTGTATCTACGCTGGTCACTCAAGGCGGAAAAAGAGACGGAGCAAACATGGCAGTTATGGATGTACACCATCCAAATATCTTAGATTTCATAGAGTGTAAAAAAGTTGAAGGACAAATTCATAATTTCAATATTTCAGTTGGAGCTTCAGATCAATTTATGCAAGCAGTTAAAGATGGTACAGATTATCCATTATTAATTAAGGCTAATCCTGCAGACCCCGAAAGTGAAATGGTTGAGGCAGGCAGATTAGACGCTAGAGAAGTCTTCGACAAAATAGTCCATGGAGCATGGTCAAACGGAGAACCTGGCATGGTCTTTTTAGATGAAGTAAACCGCAATAGTCCTGTAAGACATGTAGGTAGAATTACAGCAACAAATCCATGTGGCGAACAACCTCTTCTACCTAATGAGTCTTGTAACTTGGGATCAATTGATGTAGGAAAATTTGTCATAGAGTCTGGAGAAAATCAAAAAATTGATTGGAACAGGCTTGAAAAAATTATCAGATTAACAACAAGGTTTTTAGATAATGTTATTGATGCAAATAAGTATGCTATCCCTGAAATAGAAGAAATGAATTTGGGGACAAGAAAACTAGGGTTAGGAATCATGGGGTTTGCTGATTTATTAGTCAAACTAGGAGTGCCATATGATTCTGAAGAAGGCGTAAAAATTGCAAAAGAACTGATGGCATTCTTTAAAGAACAATCTGACAACGAATCAAGAGATTTGGCTATTGAAAGAGGACCTTTCCCGCAATGGAAAGGATCTAAGATGGAAAAAGATGGTGAGGATCCATACAGAAATGCTTGTAGGCTAACAGTAGCGCCAACTGGAACAATATCAATGATAGCTGGAGCATCTTCAGGAATAGAACCAATATTTTCTCTGGCTTACAGGAAACATAATATCCTAGAGGGAGAAACTCTATTTTATGTAGATAAAAATTTTGAAAATATGTGTAGACTAAAAAATATTTACTCTGATGAATTAATGGAATATTTGTCAGACGGAGGTTCTTTACTTGATAGAGAAGATGTTCCAAATTCAATCAAGGAGTTATTTCATACAGCCGCAGACATTTCTCCAACCTATCATGTACTTATGCAAAGTGCTTTTCAAGAAAGCACAGATGCAGGCATATCTAAAACAATAAATTTCCCAAATGAAGCAACATTAGAAGATGTAGAAAATGCATACATGCTTGCTTGGGAAACAAAATGCAAAGGAATAACAGTATACAGATCAGGATCAAGAGAAGTAGAAGTATTGACATCAGGCCATGACGCTTCAAATGATAAGACTAGAGAAGATTTGAATAAATCTGAGAATATGCTTGAAGGAGTCGAAGATTTTCTTCCACAAAATTCTGTTAATGGATACATAACACCTATGGATAGACCTCAGGAACTTTTGGGAATAACTTCAAGAGTTAGAACAGGAAGAGGTAATCTTTATGTAACTGTGAATATGGCAGGAAATAAACCTTTTGAGATTTTTACAACACATGGAAAAGCAGGTGGAAATGATGCCGCTATGGCAGAGGCTGTTTCTAGAGTTGCTTCTCTATGCCTTAGATCTGGACTTGATCCTAAAGAAGTCATTAGTCAACTAAGAGGTATAACCGATATACCTGCATGGGATGAAGGGACGTTAGTAAGATCAGTTCCTGATGCTTTAGCAACTGTTCTTGATAAAGTAATTTCTGACGAAACGAAAACTTTGTTTAGTGAAGGGACCCAAAAATCTATTTTTAGCGTAGAAGAAAAAACTACTGATGATTCAGAAAATATTCAATCATCAATATTAGGCGTTGAAGAAAAAGAAAAAGTTACAGTAAAAGTTCCTGCAAACAATGTTGCACTTCCAAGTTGTCCTGATTGTGAAGTTGGAAGTCTTGCATTTGAAGAAGGCTGTCAAAAATGTTACAGCTGTGGATATTCTAAGTGCTAATTTATGAATACTAACAAAATCGCAATTACATTAGGGGATCCATCAGGAATAGGGCCTGAAGTGATAATAAAATCTATAGGCAAGTTATTTTCTGACAAAAGTAGTTTGCCTATTATCATTGGGGATACTAAGACATTAGAAAAAACTGCAGATAATTTAAATATTGATATTGATTTTGAGATAATCGAAAATATCAATGATTTTGAAAACAATCAAAACCAAACAATTAAAGTTTTAGACAATAAAAAGTATTCAAATACAAATTTCCAAGTAGGGAAAAATTCAGTAGAAGCAGGGACTGCTTCACATGAATGGGTTGAGCTAGCTACAGACCTGGCACTATCAAAAGAAGTGGATGCAATATGCACTGCTCCAATTAATAAGGAGAGTTGGCAGTTAGCTGGATTCAAAGATATTGGACACCAAGAAATATTCAAAAGAAAATCAAAAGAGAATTACGTTGCAACTATGCTTGTTTCAGGGAAATTAAGATGTATGCATTTATCAACTCATCTTTCTCTAGCAGAGGCTTGTAAATATGTAACTAAAGCAAATGTTGAAAGAGCAATTAAATTAACTCATGATCATTTTACAATGTGGGGGTTTAATAAACCTAGAATTGGTGTAGCTGCACTTAATCCTCATGCTTCAGATGGAGGATTAATTGGAGACACAGAAGAAAAAGAAATCTTACCTGCTGTAAATGCATGTAAGGAAATTGGAATCAATGTAACTGGACCTCATCCAGCAGATTCAATATTCTATGATGCAATTAATGATAAGCATGATGTAGTAGTAGTTATGTATCATGACCAAGGCCATATCCCTATAAAGGTCTATGGGTTTGAAGAATCAATTTCAGTTAATCTAGGAGTGCCATTTATTAGGACTTCAGTTGATCACGGTACAGCTTTTGATATCGCAGGGAAAAATATTGCTGACCCAACAAGTATGATCGAAGCAATTAAATTAGCTCAAAATCTCTCTAAAAATTCAAAATTATGATTGAAAATGAAAGTGCAACTTTTATAGGTTTTGGCAATATGGGGGCAGCCATATTTGACTCAGTCTTTAAGAATAATTGTTTTAATAAAATATCTATAATTGATCCTGACGAAAGTAAAACAAGTAGAATAGAAAATTCATCCGTAATAACGTATAGTAAAATTTCTAAAGATATATCAAATTCTAAATATATTTGGATTTGTACTAAGCCTCAACTATTTAGCAAAGTTTCAAATGACTTGAGTAAATATTTGAATCCTGACCAAGTTATTATTTCGATTATGGCAGGTATAACTAAAAAACAAATAATCAATGAGACTAATCATTCGAAAGTAGTTAGAATTATGCCAAATACACCAGCCCAAATTTCTAAAGGAATAAGTGTATGGAATACTACAGAAAATATAACTCGATCAGAAAAGATGGCTATTGAAAAATCTTTGAATTCTTTCGGAAAATCAATTTATGTAGATAAAGAAGATATAATAAATTTATCTACAGCTTTATCTGGTAGTGGGCCAGGATTTTTTTACAGAATATTAGAATCATTTATTATTGCAGGAGAAAGTTCAGGTCTTGAAAAAGAAATTAGTAGAAAATTAGCAATAGAAACTTTTATTGGTAGTGCTGAACTGCTTAATTCTAATGATTCAAGTCCAGAAGAATTGAGAGTTGCTGTAACTTCACCCGGAGGAACAACTGAAGCAGGCTTAAATTATTTGGAAGAAATAAATATTGATAACATAATCACTCAAACTATATCCAAGGCTGTACAAAGAGGAAATGAATTATCTGATGAAAGTAATAAGTAATTGACAAACCTGATCTTTAGCATAATAAACCTATACTCCATAATTATACTTTTTAGAGTGCTTTCAAGCTGGATTCCAAACGCAAATCAATATCAAATAGTTCAATTTCTGATTATTATTACCGAACCGTTGCTAGGAAGATTAAGAAAAGTTCTACCTCAAGCAGGAGGGTTTGACTTATCACCTATTGCAGCCATTTTTCTACTTGAAGCATTAGGCTCAATATTGAAGTCTCTCTAACTTGAGATTTCTGAGTAACTCAAGTTTAATATCTCTTTTTTTGAGTTAGAAACTCTCAGAGTTCCATCACTATTAAGTCCTAATATTTTATATTTGTTATTTTCTGACATATTTTCATCAGTTGAATAATTAGTTCTAAAATCTATTATCTTACCAGTGCCATAAAGTTTTTCAGAAATTTTTTCTAAATTTATTTTATCTAAAAATAAATTTTTGTATAAAAGATTAAAATTACTCAAGAACTGGTCAACAATAAGCAAAACATCCATCTTTTTATTTAAAATTTCCATAAGACTTGTAGAAGGATATATAAAATTTTGTGAACCTGAATGAGAAGAATTTATATTTATACCTACACCTAAAATAGTTTTACTCACTCCACCTTGAATAAAATTTTCGATTAATACTCCAGAAATTTTTTTTTCATCTACCAGCACATCATTAGGCCATTTTATATTTATTTTTTTATTCATATGTGCCTCAAGTGTCAATAGAATAGAATATGCTGTAATTATTGGAATAAGGCTTATTTTAGAAGTAGAAAGATCTAAAACAATTGAGAATAAAGCATCATTTCCGTCTGAAATCCATTCCCTATTATTACTACCTCTGCCATTGGTCTGTTTTTTAGCCATTATTACAGTACCATCATCAATACCATTTGCTACCATTTCTTTAGCTTTATCCATTGTAGAGGTAAGCTGATCAAATATATAAATTTTTTCACCAATATTTTTTACTATCATCCTAATAATAATAATAGATTTAGTCACAAAACTTCGTATTAAATTACAAAGGCTTTGAATTTATCAATAATGTAATATTTATATATGTTTGATCTATAAGTATTTTGTTACTAAAAATACATTCTAATCACATTATGAAAGGTAATTTTATGCATTGGTGTTCAGCTGTTTCTAACTCTCCTTCATTAGAACTTGCGTTGGAAGATGTCACAAAAGAAATATTGAAGAAATTAGAGGGGAAAACTCCTGATTTAGGATTTGTTTTTATATCATCCCATCATTCATCAGAATATGAACAAATTACTGAAAAAATTAAGTCAAAAATACCATTCAAAACTATTATAGGCTGTTCAGCATCAGGTGTAATCGGTGAAGGTAAAGAATTTGAGTATTTACCCGGCATATCACTAACTGCTGGAATTTTGCCTAATGTAAATTTTACACCTTTTCACTTCACTCAAAATGAGCTTCCAAATCCAGATCAATCACCAGAAGCATGGCATGAAATCATAGATGAAAATGCTGATGACTCTAAAGCTATAGTGTTATTTCCAGACCCTTTTTCTATTCGTACAGAATATGTTTTAGATGGATTAGATTTTGCTTATCCAAATACTAAGATCATTGGAGCATTAGCTTCAGGTGGAAGCAAGCCTGGTCAAAATGGTCTATTTTTAGATAATGAAACATATTTTAATGGATGTGCCGGATTAATAATTTCAGGAGATTTCGAACTTGATATTTTAGTTGCTCAAAGTTGTAGACCCATTGGAGAACCAATGATTGTTACTAGAGCAAATAACAACGTTATAAATGAGTTAGATGATGATTTGCCAATTGTTGCAATAAAAAAATTATACGATGATCTTCCAGAAGATGAGAAATATGTTATGAATAATGCCCTTCAGATAGGTATACTCATGGATAGATTAGGCGATATAGATGAAGAAATCACCTACATGATTAGAAATATTTCTTCAATTGATAAAGAAACAGGGTCTATAACGATCGGAGAATCTATTACAGAAGGTCAGATAGTTCAATTTCATCTACGTGACTCAGGCGCAGCTCAAGAAGAACTAAAAAAGATGTTGTCAGAATATGAAAATAAAAATGGTGAAATAATAAAATCTACTCTTATGTTCTCAAGTGTAGGTAGAGGAAAATATTTATTAGGTGAGTCACATCATGATATAAATCTTTATAAAAATATTATTGATGATAAATCTCCAGTAACAGGGTTCTTTTCTAATGGTGAGATAAGTCCAATTGGTGATAGAACTTATCTACATGGTTACACATCATCTTTCGCAATTTTCAAAGAAAGTAACTAAATTTTTATATTAGGAATATTCTTCCAAGAATTCATGTATTTTGGTGATAATTTTTTCTTACTATTTATCAATTTATGATCAATATTTTGAGAGGACAAGCAAACTTTATTCATCCCAAATCTATCATTTATATAATCTATTTTTTTCATTAAATTATCATTATAAGTACTGTTTGATATTAGATAAGAAGTTTGATATTCATTTTCCAAAGATAAATTACTTAGTGTAACACCTGCTTTTTTATAAGTTAGCCCTTTCTTAAATATTTTTTTTAGAATCAAAATAGAATGCTTAACTATTTCTATATAACTACTAGTAGAAATAATGAAAGTATAGCTGCTAAATCCAGCATAATATGAAGATTTTGATTTATTAAATCTATTTGTTGCTATAAATACACCTAATTCCTTCACTCTTTTATTTTCATTTCTTAATTTTTTAGAAGCTAAAAATGCAAAATCACTTATATATTTTTCAAGATTTTCATACTTTTTTATATCTTTTTTAAAAGAGCGAGAAACTCTAATACTTTTTTTATTGGTTGGAGTAGAAACAATAGGATAACAAGAGACCCCCCTCAGTTCTTCTCTAGTGCGTAAAACATTAATATTAAATTTACTCAATATCCAATTTTTATTCCTCTTTATTAATTGATCAGCCGTCTTAATTCCATTATTAATCATGAAATCAGAATATCTACGCCCCAATCCCCAAATATTTTCTACAGGTGTTTCAGACAAAACATTTTGAATAATTAAAGAATTATCAAGGACAAAATAACCTCTAGATAATTTTTTTGCTATCGAACCTGCAACTTTAGACAATGTTTTAGTAGAGCCTACACCAATAGATACAGGTATACCTACCGCTTGATTTATTCTCTTAACTATATTTTGAGAAATCAAGTTATTATTCTCAAAATTAATATCTAAAAAAGCCTCATCTATAGAATAAATTTCTAGTGAATCTGAAAAAAATTTTAATTCCTTCATTATTCTGTTAGAAATTTCTCCATAAAGCTCAAAATTAGAAGAAAAAACATTAATATTATTTTGTTCTATTATTTTTTTTGCCTTAAACAAAGGCTCACCCATCTTTATACCTAGTTGTTTCGCTTCATTACTTCTAGAAATAATACAACCATCGTTATTAGATAGAACGACAACAGGAAGATTAGTTAGATCTGGTCTAAATAATCTCTCGCATGATACATAAAAATTATTACAATCTACTAAAAATATCATAAGAATTTTTTTACGGATGCCGTTACTACTCCCAAAATTTTAAAATCATCATACTCACTAATACTTATACTTGGATAATGTTTGTTTTCGGATATTAATTTAATTGACTTATTATTTCTTGACAATTTTTTTACCAGAAATTCTCCGTCTAATGTACATAAAATAATATGATTATTTCTTGGAGTTATAGACTTATCAACAATAAGAATATCTCCTGAAAAAATCCCTATTCTTTTCATTGAGTCTCCAGAAACACGTATACAAATAGTAGAATTAGGATTTTTTATAAGATAATCTTGAAGGCTTAGTTGTGACGCAAATAAATCTCCAGCAGGGGATGGGAAACCCGCCGAAACAAAAGTGTTTAAGAAATATATTGACTGACTAAAATACATGGGAATGATATCTTAGCTATACAAGAATTTTATGTCAATTATCTTGTCGTCTTTTCTCTGTAGAAGATATATCTTCTCTAAAATCTTTCTCTTGAATGATATGAAAAAAAGATCTATATTTATAAATCACGTCATTAATACTTAGGTTATTAAACTTTTTAGTGTTTATATTGGCTCTACCAGCAACAATAAATTTACAAGATTTATTTTCTATAATCTCGAATAAATCATCTAAAGAATCATCTGGAGCAAGGTAAGATTCATCCAATACTCTGATAGCTGTGTCATATCCAATCACAAAATGAGAATTTGGAAAAAGATTTGCTTTTTCGACAAATTTACTACTTTTCGTTATTAAGATTTTTTCATACTTTTGAAATTTTTCTAATCTACTTATTAAGTCATCTATATTAATATTTGGCTTATCAACATTTGAAATTGATATTTCGTAAAATTTATTTCTATCAAATTTATTAGAACAATAATCCAACAACTTAGTATGACCATGATGCAGAGGATTAAATGAACCTGAAAGTATTGATGAGTTTTCTATTTTTTCATGCAAAACATCAAGTTTTGAATTAGTCAAAAAATAATCTATTTTGTCATGACTTAATGATTTAATATGATCCGTGAAGTTTTTCATTTTCTAATAAATTCAAAGGGATAGTATCTGATATTCCATGAATATTTGCTATGCAATTAATTATTTGTTTACTGATAATTATATCTTCAGATAGCCTATCGCGATTTTTTTTATCAAAATATATAGAAAAAGAACTTAATGAGCTATATGTCTTTATAGCGATATGAGCTCTATCTTCTCCTTTTCGCTCTCTATTAGTACTTATAGCACCTGTACAACCTAAACCGAACAGTTGAGTATTTGTTTCTGATTTGTCTAAAAATATTTCGTTTTTTTCATAAGCTTTCTCAGCCATATTAATAGCTTCTTCTTCACTAACATGATGAGTTAAGTCCTTACCCAAAAATTCTTTCAAAGAGTTTTTAGAATATGGCACATATGAGGTAAGAATTGTATTCGAAGTACCTGGAACACTGAATAACCAAGACAACGCGTTTATTCCGCATCCTGTTATCACTAAAGAACCTTTTATCCCAACGTCTGAGTGAATTTGCTTTATAAGATTTTCAATATCATCATTCATATTATTAATTTATCATTGAAAATAATAATATTTCATTTATAACTACAAAACTTGATTTTGAAGCCAATTATTTAAAATTTATTGTTAATAATAAGTTAATATATACTTACTCGTCGAAATCTAATTTTTGATAATAATGAATACGATTAATAAGAAATGAAGAATTTACCTACTTTTATAACAATTTCAAGACTTTTTTTTGCCATAGGAGTGTCGTTTTTAGTTTTTTTTACATCTAGCACAATGATAATTATATGTACGATCCTTTTTATTTTAGGCTCGTTAAGTGACGCATTGGATGGAGCATTCGCAAGAAAACAATCAAAGGAATCTACATTTGGGGCATTTCTAGATCCTATTGCTGACAAAATATTTGTATTTCTAGTATTAATATCATTAGTTTATAACAGAGATTCAATTATGCTTTTTGTAATAACTATTTTGATTATTTCTAGAGAAATCGTAGTAATGTCTTTAAGAGAGTGGATGGCGACTATTGGAAGGGATAAAGTTTTAGAAGTTTCTTCACTTGGAAAACTAAAAACAATTATCCAAATGGCAGGAATTAGTTTAGTTATCTGTTCACCTATTATTGAACTGAAATTCTTTTATGAATTAACAATGTCTATTCTGATTGTAGGCACAATAATAGGTTTGTACTCCGCATATAAATATATAAAGCAATCTTTAACTTATATAAAATGAAACAATTTACTGAATCTCACCTAGGAGTATGGAAAAAAGATTACTTAAATCTATTAAGAAATGAAAGATTTAAATTAATAGATGAAAACATATGGATGCTAGGTAAAACTGACGGACTTATATGTTTTTTTCTTGATCAGGAGATTTCGTATATTTGTTATTCAAAATCAATCCACAAAACACTCAAGGATATTCTAGATATAAAAAAAAATAACGAACTAATCAGACTAATTATGATTCACGACTTAGAGTTTTCTGAGAATAAAATCAATCAAAAAAAAATATCAAAACCAGTAATTAATAAACTAAAAAAAATTATTAATAATTTTGAATTTTCTTTAGTTAAAATAAAATCAAATCAAGTTGAAAAAATCACGGATGCATTCATAGTTGTCTCAGATCCTACTTATAATGGATACACTTCAAGACTAAATAAAATTATAGATAATATTCCAAAAAAATAATTTTTATAAAGTTCCTGATCTTAATCTTCTCAATGCGCCAGGGTGTTTCCTCAAGAAAGGTGGAACTTCTAGATCATCTATACTAACACCTTCTTGCTTGATATTTCTTTCCATAAAGTCATCATCAACAACTACAGGGAACCCTGTGGCAATTACAGTAATCTTAATTCTTCCGTTAAGTTTAGGGTTGCTAACACTTCCAAAAATAATATTGGCATCAGGATGCACCTTAGACTTAATCACTTCAGAAGCTGCAGTGACTTCATCCAAAGTAGTATCTTGCCCGCCAGAAACATTGAAAATAACACCTTTCGCACCATCAATAGGTAATTCTAACAGTGGAGATGAAACTGCTTTTTCTGCTGCGTCTACAGCCCTATTTTCTTCTGAGGATTCACCTATTCCCATCCATGCAGGACCAGCATTTTCCATTATGGTTTTTACATCTGCAAAGTCTAGGTTTATTTCGCCTGGTACTAAGATAAGCTCAGCTATAGATTGTATACCAACTTTCAATACATCGTCAGCAAGAGCAAAGGCTTGAGACATAGACAGATTTTCTTCCGTTTGAAGTAATCTATCATTTGGAACAACAATAAGAGTGTCTACATATTTTTTTAAGTTTTCAATTCCTTCAAGAGCTGCATCTAATCTCTGTGTTCCTTCAAAGCCAAAAGGCTTTGTAACCACTCCAATTGTCAGGGCCCCTGATGATTTAGCAATTTCAGCAATAACGGGTGCAGCACCTGTACCTGAACCTCCACCCATACCGGCTGCTACAAAAACCATGTCAGCATTACTTAGGTATTCTTTAATCTCAGATCTACTTTCTTCAGCAGATTGCTTACCTCTTGAGGGATCTCCTCCAACACCCATCCCTCTAGCAATCCTATCTCCTATTCTAATCTTTTCCGGAATCATAGAATTTTCTAAAGCCTGATTGTCAGTATTTACAGCAACAAACTGTATCCCAGGGATAGTATCTTTATACATTCTATTGATTGCATTTCCACCACCACCACCAACACCAAATACTTTTATATTTGCAGTACCAAATCCTATTAGTCTTTCTTGTACCATTGCTTACCTCAAAATTTATTATATTAATTACAAAAAAAAATTTTCGATATTTAAATCTAAAATAAATTTAAAATTTGGGTGTGAATAATTTAAAACGAATTTTAATCAATTTTGAACTGTATTAATTTATAAATAACAGTTATTTTATAAGGAAATATAATTTAATTATTGGAGAATATTATGAATGGTTATGATGCTGTTGTAGATATATTGAAAAAAGAGGGATTTGAGTGGATAGCTTGTTTTCCTGCTAACCCACTAATTGAGGCTGCTGGTAAAGGCGGATTAAAACCTATTGTTTTTAGGCAAGAGCGTGGTGGAATAATGGCTGCTGATGGATATGCCAGAATGTTAGCTAAAGAAGGTAAGATGGGTGTTTTTTGTTCTCAAGGAGGACCTGGAATAGAAAATTCATTCGGTGGGTTTGCTCAAGCATGGGCAGAGGCTGTTCCTGTGCTATATCTTCCAGCTGGATCTCCTGCAAATGTAGCAGAAGTAAAGCCAGCTTTTGATCCTCAAACAAACTTTGCTCATATAACTAAGTGGTGTTCTTCAATAACTAAAAGCTCGGAAATTTCTACTCAAATGAGAAGAGCTATGTCAGCATTAAAAAATGGGAGGCCTGGCCCTGTACTTCTTGAAATGAGAAGTGATGCAATGGCTGGAGAAGTAGATAATACAGATGATTACTCAAGTCCAAATAGTAATATTACAGCTCCTAGTATTTCAAATGTTAAAGATGCAATAAAAGCTCTTGGGAATGCTAAGAACCCAGTAATTTGGGCAGGACAAGGAATTCTGTATGGTGCAGCAACTGAAGAACTAAAAGAATTTGCAGAATTAATGCAAATACCAGTTATCACAACAATGCCAGGAAAATCTGCATTTGATGAACGTCATCCTTTATCATTAGGTGCTGCTAATAGAACAGCTCCAAAAGCAGTATGGTCATGGTTAAAAGATTCCGATGTGCTTATTGGTCTAGGAGCTAGCTTTTCAAGAACTACTTTTGGAATAGATATACCTGAGGGTAAAACTATAATTCACAATACTAATAATATTGAAGATATAGATAAAGAATATCCTACTGAAATTGGACTATTGGGCGATGTCAAAGCTACTCTTAAAATGCTTATTGATGAAGCTAAAGGGACTTATGGAGATTCAAGAAGCAAAGACACAAAAATAGTAGAATCAATTGTTCAAGTAAAGAAAGAATGGGAATCAGATTGGGCTCCACTATTAAACTCAAATGATGTTCCTATAAATCCTTATAGATTGATAACAGAAATTAATAATGCTGTAGATCATGAAAACACAATTATGACACATGACGCTGGTCATCCAAGAGACCAAATTATGCCTTTTTATCCAGCTACAGTTCCAAATAGCTATATTGGATGGGGTAAATCAACTCATTTAGGATATGGGTTACCATTAGTAATTGGAGCTAAAATAGCTCATCCTGATAAATTCTGTGTTAACTTTATGGGAGATACTGCATTTGGTCTTTCTGGTTTAGATTTAGAAACTTCAGTTAGATCTGAAAATCCAATTACCACTATACTTCTAAACAATAGTACCATGGGAGGTTATGACCATCATATGCCTACTGCTATGGAAAGATACGGAGCCGGAAACAATACAGGTTCTTATACTACTATTGCTGAAGGTTTAGGGGCTAAAGGAATATATGTAGAAAAACCTGAAGAAATTGTTCCTGCTATCAAGGAAGCTCAAGAAACAAATAAAGATGGTCAAAGCGCTCTTATTGAGGTAATAACTCAACAAGAAGGAAGATTTAGTAGATACTACAATGATGAAAGTGTAACTGGTGGGAAAATAGTAAAATAATATGAAAACAACAGGATTTAGATTATTACAACTAGGTACTCCTTGGAGAAATTTATCATATATAGTCATTGAAACTGATGAAGGTATATCAGGAGTTGGTGAAGCTAGAGTAGTTGGTAAAACACATACAGTTGCTGAGTATCTAAAAGATGTTGAACGTCATTTTATTGGGCATGATCCTTTTGATATTGAAGCATTGTATCGTAGATTTACCTTGCTTGATTTTGGTAAAGCAGGCGAGGTAGTCCATACAGGTTTAGCAATGGTTGAAATGGCCTTTTGGGATATTATGGGTAAAGCCACTAATCAGCCAGTTTATAAACTAATTGGTGGAAAAGTTAAGGACAAGATTCAAGCATACGCGAACGGCTGGTATACAGTAGAAAGAACTCCTGATAGTTTTTCGTTGGCAGCTTCAAAAGTAGTATCCAAAGGCTATAAAGCATTAAAATTTGATCCATTCGGGAACGGTGATTTAGAACTTTCAAGAGATGAACTATTTAAGTCTTTAGAAATAATAGAAGCTGTATCAGACTCTATAACTGATGATATGCAAATGATGATTGAAATGCATGGAAGGTTTGCAGCACATCAAGCAACTGAAATAGCTAATAAAATTAAACATCTTAATATTGGATGGATTGAAGAACCAGTAAGACCAAGTGATAATCCAAGTCTAGAAAAAGTTAGAATTCAAACTTCTTTACCTATCGCAACTGGAGAAAGGCTTTATGGGGCTTCGGAATTTAGAGAAATATGGAATAGTAATTCTGTTGATATAATACAACCGGATATAACTCAAACTGGTGGGATTTTTGAAACAAAAAAGATTGCTTCTACTGCTGAAATTTACTCTATAATGGTTGCTCCTCATAATGTTGGAGGAGTTGTTTCTACACTAGCTGCAATACATCTCTGCGTCACTTTGAGGAATGTTAAAATCTTAGAACACTTTAATGATTTTGCAGACCCATTTGTAAAAGAGGCAGCTAATTTTTATCCTGAAGTAGTAGATGGCTTTTTCAGCGTTCCAGATAAACCTGGTTGGGGTATTGAATTAAATGAGGATTTTATATTATCTCATCCCCCTGATAAAAATAAAGATGGAATTAATCTAGACCCTGGTCTTAATATGTTCGAAAAAATGGATTGGGCCAAAAGAGGGCAATCAGAATAAATATTCGAGGGGTTATTCATTCAAACATGTTCGATTTACTTATAAAAAATGGAAATGTTATAGATGGTTCTGGTAAAAAGAGATTTATATCAGATATTGGTATTAAAGACGAAAAAATAAGCTTTATTGGAGATTCGACTGGAAAAGAATCAAAAGAAATCATTAATGCTAATGGACTTATTGTTTCACCTGGATTTATAGACACACATACTCATCACGATGGAGTGTTACTTAATAACCCACAGCATGCTAGCAGCTTAAGGCAAGGAGTAACAACTGAGATTCTAGGGCAAGATGGCCTTTCTTACTCTCCTCTCTCATCTGAGAATTATAAGATTCAGAGAAAATATTTAGGAGGAATATTAGGCATGCCTCCTGATAATTTAGATATGAGTACTATCAGCGCTTTCAGATCAAATTATCACAAAAAGGTTTCAATCAATACTGCTTATCCTGTATCACATGGAGCATTAAGATTAGAAACAGTAGGTTTTCATGATAAACCTCTTAGGGGTAAAGAATTAGAAAGAGCAAAAAGTCTGCTCAAGGAAGGGCTAGAACAAGGTTCCGTAGGACTAGCAACAGGAATGTCATATCATCCTAATGCATGGAGCGATACTGAAGAATTAATTCAGCTATGTGAAGTTGTAAGAGAAAAAAATGGTGTATATATTACTCATTTGAGGGATGTTAATGTAGAAAGAGGATTTGCAGGAGGAGGAATTCCTGAAGCTTTAGAAATAGGTCGAAGATCAGGAGTAAGAGTACATTTCTCTCATACTAGAACAAGTGCAGAAAATGCAGGCCAGGTTTCTCAAGTTTTAGAATTAATTGATAAAGCAAAAGATGAAGGAATTGATTGTACATTAGAATTATATCCTTATCCTACAGGAAGTTCCTTTTTGCTGAGCAACTTGCCGAGTTGGGCGCATGAAGGAGGTCCAGATGAAATTTTAGCTAGATTAAATGATAAAAATTCAAGATCAAAAATAATCGAAAGCTTTGAATCAAATAAAAAAAGGAAAATGGATCAAATATTACTCTCATACTTGCCAAATAGCCCTGAACTTGAGGGTATGACAGTTTCTCAACTTTCTGAAATCAGAGGGATTTCTATGGGTAACTTGATATGTGACATTTTAGTAGAACAGGACCTGCAAGTAGGATTTTGGCAAATACCTCCACAAAGCATTTCAACCTGGAGGCAAATTAGTAAAGATGCTATGAAATTTTTATCTAGGCCTGATTATATGATTGGAAGTGATTCAATCAGATTAGGCAATGTTCCTCACCCCAGAGCATATGGAACATTTCCAAGGTTTATAGGAAGACTTCGAAGACAATTCAATCAAATAATTTCACTTGAACAAATGATTCAAAGGATTTGCAATAATCCTGCGAAAACTTTCAATCTAACAGGTAGAGGTTCAATAAAAGAAGGTTATTTTGCAGACATTGTAATTTTTGATGAAGAAAAAATCATTGATACAGCAACATATGATGATTCTAAGCAATTTCCAGTAGGTATTCCACATGTAATAGTTAATGGGAAGTTTGCGGTAAAAAATGAAAAATGTACAGGGATTTTTGCAGGGCATGCAATCCCATAATCATTTAAAGATAAAAGAAAGACTATAAGCCGAGTTCTGTTTCTATAAATAGATGTGATCATCCATCTAGGCTAATTGTCACCAACTAGCTCAAGCAGCTTACCCGGGAACTGTCTAGGATAACTTATTGTTCCTCTATTTAGCCTTGCACCAAGTGGGGTTTACAATACCAAATTTGTTACCAAATTTGTGGTAAGCTCTTACCTTACCTTTTCACCCTTACCATAAATGGCGGTATTTTTTCTGTTGCACTTTCCGTCAGGTTACCCTGCCCTGCTGTTAGCAGGCACTTTATCCTAGTAGTGCTCGGACTTTCCTCTGACCATTAGGCCAGCGATCACTCGTCTTTCTTTTATCTTATTGTTAAAAACTAATTTATAGTCTAACCATATTATTATAACTAATTTATGGAGATGATAAAAATATTTGATTATCTATTTGCTTTACAAAAATTTTCTCAATCATATCTTTTTTTTGAAGAGATGCTTTTTTATAATTTTGAAATTTTTCTATAAAATCTTCAAAAAAAATCTTTGAATTTGATAACTGAGATATTAATTTATAAACGTATGAATCTTCAAATTTTTTTTCTAAAATAAGCTCTTTATTAATATTTTCTTCCAATAGACTATTCAATTTTTCATATTTTATTTTTAATATTTCAGAAAATTCAAGATCAGATTTTTTATGATTGCATACATAATATTTATAATTTTTTCTTTTAATTTTTCCGTTACTGATCCATGAATTTTTATGATTAGTTACAGATAATTTGTTTGAGCAAAATCCACAAAAAAGAAATTTGTTCCAATAATTCTTTCTATAAGACCTTTTATTGTTTGTGTCTAATTTTTTTTTAGCATTATCAAAATCAATTTTATTTATTATTGGGATATGAGAATTTGGTATTACTACACTATATCTTCTGTAAATACCTGTATAAAAATCATTTTCTAAAATATGTTTTACTTTTTGATTTGACCATTTTTCTTCCAATAGTGTGTTTTGTAATTCACGTGTTATTTCAGAAATAGAAAAATTTTGATTATATAATGAAAAAATTTTTTTAACATTTTTAGATTGAAAATCATTTTCTACAAAAAAGCCTGATGAATTTTTTTTATACCCATAAGGAATTTTTCCTAAGACTTGGCCTCTAGAAGCTTTTTTATTTATAGAATCTTTTATACGATTTATTCTTCCAGGATCTTTACCTCCCATATTCAAAGTTCTTATTGCTAATTGAAATGGATCAGGGAAATCATAAGATGCACACAGTACTGAAACATTATTTTTGTGTAAGGAAATAATTTTTTCTGTAAAAGAAGTTAGATCACTATCAAGTACATTTGCGTCAGTCAACAAAACTTTTGAGATATTATTTTTTACAATAAAATCAAAATATTTTTTGAAATCAAGTTCGGATAAGTAATAATCAACAGAAAAATTTTCATATCTGCAAAATTCATTTATTTTATTTATTTCTTCAATATTTTTTTCGCTATAAACAATTGCTAAACAATTCAAAAAATCACTCCGAAATTAAAGATTTTCCACAATTGCACACAATGGGTAAATCACTATTCTTAATCTTCTCAATAAATGCATTTGGAAGTTCAATTTTACAACATGTGCTTCTTCTATTTTCTAGTCTAGAAATCCCTACATTTCTACTCTTGAAAATAAATGAATCATATAAATTAAGTATATTTTTATCTAATTTTTCAGAAAGTATTTTTCGTTTATTTCCAATACTTAACTTATCATTATTTAATTTTTCAACTTCAGAATTAAATTTTTTTTCATACTCGATCCATTTTTCTTCAAGTGAAAAAATTTTCAACTCATAGTTTTCCTTTATATCTCTTAATTTACTGACGTTTTCAATTATCTTATTTAATTTAGCTTCATATGATGAAAGGAGTTCAGTTTTACTCTTAATTTCAATTTCTAAAGCTTCAACTTCTTTAGTATTTCTAATTTTACCTGAATAGAGAGTGGTATTTAATTCATTGATTTCATTACTAGTTTGATCAATTAATTGAGTCACATTTATTTGTAGTTTGGTAAGATCTAGAAATTTTTCTTCAATTAATACTAGTTTTGACTTTAGATCATCAATACCTAACTTATCATTTAACTTTTCAAGGATTTGATTTACTCTATCTTCAATTTTGAAAATACTTAAGTCATACTTCTGTAACTCAAATAAATTATGATTTTCTTCAGCCATAACACCCTCAAATAGATTCACTTCTATATCTATAATATATAATAACGTTATATAAATCTTAATTGAATTCTATTTCAAAAAAATATTTAATAAATTATGCAAAAAAATAATACAAAGAGTATATTAAAAAAAACTAAAATAGTATGCACTATAGGGCCCTCGTCAGACTCAGTAGAAATAATTGAAGGCTTAATTGATGCTGGAATGAATGTTGCTAGAATGAATCTTTCTCACGGAAATGAAAGTGATCATAAAAAAATAATTTCAAACCTAAGAAAAGCCGCAAAAAATCAAAATGTATATCTTCCAATTTTAGCTGATTTACCTGGTCCTAAATATAGAGTAGGTGAAATAAAAAATGGGAAAATGGAAGTTTCAAAAAATCAAAAAATAGTATTTGAATGTGATAATGAAAACACCAAATCAGAAGAATTAAATATATGGCCATCCGGATTAAGTAATGATGTCGAGGTCGGAGCTATTTTAATGATTGATGATGGTGCTGTTGAATTAGAAGTTACAGGAATAAATCAAACTCAGTTAGAAACAAAAGTAAAGTTATCTGGAAAAATAAGTAGCAACAAGGCAGTAGTGGCAAGAGGTTTCCCTTCAATGCTTGATTATTTTACAGAAGAAACAGAGAGTGCATTAAATTTTGTAATATCAAATGATATAGATTATATAGGGCTTTCTTATGTTAGAAATGCCGAAGATATAAAAAGAGTAAAATCTAAATTAGGTGATAAAAAGCTTAGAATAATATCCAAAATAGAATTACAAAAAGCATTGGATAATTTAGATGAAATAATAGATAATTCAGACGTGATAATGGTGGCAAGGGGAGATTTAGGAGTACATTTACCAATTTCAAAAGTGCCATCTGCTCAAAAATATATAATTAATCTTTCTAATAAAAAAGGGAAAGAAGTTATTACAGCTACCCAAATGTTAGAGTCAATGACAGAGAACCCTCAGCCAACTAGAGCTGAATCTACAGATGTACATAATGCTGTATTGGATGGAACTGATGCAATAATGTTATCAGGAGAAACATCAGTTGGAAGCTATCCCATAAGGGCAGTTGAATTTATGAAAGAAATTTCAGACATAGCCGAAAAAGATATAAATCATAATTACATTAGAAATCTAAAATTAGAGAATATTAATTCTTCAAATTCACATCATGTTGATGAGTTGATAGCACATGGAGCAGCATCAATAGCTGAACAACTTGGATCAAAATTAATTGTTGCTTTTACTGAATCAGGCTCTACAGCTGCTAGAGTTGCATCTTATAGGCCATCCCAATCAGTAATTGCTCTTTCTCCAGACATAAGTGCAGAAATAAACCTTGGATTAAGATGGGGTGTTAATACTATTCACGTTACAAACTTTGATCAAATTGAAGATATGTTCGAATATGCAAACAATATAGTAAAAGAATTAAATTTAGCCTCAATAGGAGAAACAATAGTAGTAGTTGCAGGTCTTCCTATAGGGGTAAAAGGTAATACAAACTTAATTAGAGTTATAAATATTTCCTAGACTTCAATTACCGTATTTGTTAGAGTTCCTATATTCTCAATTGTAATAGCTATTTCATCACCAGCTTTTAGTGTAAATTCTTCAGGAGGAATAGTACCTGTTCCTGTCATTACTGTAGTTCCATCAGGTATATCATTACTTGCATGAAGCCAATCATTCAACTCATCACATTTTCTTTTCATTAGATTTGTATTGCCTGATCCAGAAAATACTTCTTTTGAATCTCTATTTATAACCATTTCTACATTTAGGTTATTATAATCAATAGATTCAATTGGAACCCAACAAGGACCAATAGATGCTGAATTGTTATAAATCTTAGCTTGAGGGATATACAAAGGATTTTCACCCTCTATAGATCTACTAGACATATCATTTCCAACTGTAAAACCTATAATATTTCCATGAAAAACAATAAATGTCAGTTCAGGTTCAGGAACATCCCAAGTAGAATCTTTTCTAATTCCTACTTGATCATTAGGACCTTTTATTCTAGCTAATGTACTCTTGAAAAATGCTTCTGGTCTATCTGCTGTATATACTTTTCCGTATACATCAGGTGTGTCAGATTCAGCCTGTCTTTCCTTCATAGAATCTTCATACGTGACACCAAATGCCCATGTTTCAGGAGAATCAATTGGAATTCTTGGACTTGAAATTTCGGAAGAATTTAGATCTCCTCCATTAGTAGCCATAGTATTTTTAAGATAATCAGTAATACTAAGATCATTTCCTAATGCAACTTTTATTAAGTCTATAGACGTTTTTATAGATGGTCTAAGAGTAGTAATATTTTTTATTTGATTACCATCTTGAACTACAACATTTTTGTCTACTTGATAAATTTTCATCTTTACCCTCTACACTTCTTTATATTCACCATCTACAGTATCATCTTCATCGGATTTGTCATCAGTTTTTGAAGCATCCGAAGGATCATTTCCTTGCTGTGGTAAGTTTTGTCCAAATTTTTGTAGAGCTAAATTTACTTTTTCAATGCCTTCATTTATTTCTTCAGAATCTGATTCTTCATTAGCTATTGTTGCCTTAAGTAAATCTACTTCATCCTGTAATTCTTTTGTTATATCCTCTGGAACTTTATCAGAATTTTCTTTAATTAATTTCTCTGATTGATAAATTACAGCTTCAGCTGAATTCTTTGATTCAATATTAGCTTTCTTTTTCTGATCTTCTTCAGCAAATTTTTCTGCATCTTTTACAATTTTATCTATCTCATCATCAGACATTCCTGATCGACCAGTTATAGTAATCTTCTGTTCTTTATTTGTTGCCCTATCTTTAGCCATTACAGTAACTATTCCATCAGCATCAATATCAAACGTAACATCTATTTGAGGGACGCCTCTTGGTGCAGGCTGAATCCCATCTAACGAAAATCTTCCTATGGAAACATTATCATTTGCCATATCTCTTTCACCTTGAACAACGTGTATTTCTACACTTGGTTGATTATCAGCAGCTGTAGTGAAAGTTTCTGTCTTTGATGTAGGTATGGTAGTGTTTCTTTCTATTAATGGAGTTTTGACACCTCCTAAAGTTTCAATACCAAGGGTTAATGGAGTTACATCAAGCAACAAAACATCTTTCACATCTCCTTGAAGAACCCCTGCTTGAATAGCTGCACCTAGTGCCACGACTTCATCAGGATTAATTGTTTTATTTGGTTCTTTTTTGAAAAGTTCTTTTACTTTTTCAGAAACAAGAGGCATTCTTGTCATTCCCCCTACCAAAACAACTTCATCTATGTCAGTTGGCTTTACATCTGCATCTTTTATAGCAGATAAAGTTGGTTTTACTGTTTTTTCTACAAGTTGAGAAGTTAATTCTTCCAGCTTAGATCTATTTAGACTTAATTGCAGATGTTTTGGACCATTTGAATCTGCAGTAATAAAAGGTAAATTGATTTCAGTTTGATTTACAGAAGACAATTCAATTTTTGCTCTTTCAGCCTCAACTCTGATTCTTTGCAGAGCAGCTGGATCAGCCTTTAGATCAATAGAGTTTTCACTCTTAAAATCTTCACATATATAATCGACAATAACATTATCAAAATCATCCCCACCTAATTGTGTATCGCCATTAGTAGATTTAACTTCGAACACACCTTCACCTAGTTGAAGAATAGTTATATCAAATGTTCCTCCCCCGAGATCATAAACTGCAATAGTCCTATCTCCTTCTTTATCAAGACCATATGCTAATGAGGCTGCAGTAGGCTCATTTATGATTCTCAACACTTCTAATCCCGCAATCTGACCTGCAACTTTTGTTGCTTCTCTCTGAGAGTCATTGAAATAAGCAGGAACTGTGATTACAGCTTGTTCAACCTTTTCTCCTAGTTTACTTTCAGCATCTTCTTTTAACTTTCTAAGTACCATTGCAGAAATTTCAGCTGGAGCATGATCATTTTCACCCAATTTAATGCCTACATCTCCATTAGATCTTTTATTTAATTTATAAGATACTCTACTACTTTCTTTTTTCATTTCTGTTTGATTGAATCTTCTACCAATAAATCTTTTGGCAGAGTATACAGTATTCTCTGGATTTGTAATTGATTGTCTTTTTGCAGTTTCACCAACAAATCTTTCATTAGATTTTACGTTCAATGCAACTACAGAAGGAGTTGTTCTCTTACCTTCATTATTCTCGATAACACTTGGTTCACCTGATTCCATTACTGCCATTGCAGAATTAGTGGTTCCAAGATCGATTCCTATAACTTTTGCCATTTTATTTCCTTTCTTAATTTTTCTTCTTGTATGCTATTTCCACTAGAATTGGTCTTAGCAAGTAATCTTTATGTTTATATCCTGGTGATAATTGTCTTACAATTTCCCCTTCTTCAAAATCATCTGTTTCTATTCTTGAAATTGCTTCATGAGTATTAGGATCAAACTTATCATCTTTCTCAAGATTAATTTCCACAAATTCAAAAGTTGATAAAAGTGTCTTGAAATTAGAATTCACAGATTCTATCCCTTGAACCCATGACTTATAGGTTTTAGTGTCTACTTTTGAAGATAAAGCCATTGTAAATTGATCTAGAACATTTATGATCTGCATAAAAATTCTTCTTTGAGCTCTATCATCAGATTCCTTCGAATCTGATGAAACTTTTTTTCTATAATTTACTAAATCAGCTTGTGCTCTTTGAGCAATATCTAAGTACTTATCTCTTTCAGCTGATAATTCATTGATTTTTTCTTCAAGATTTTTTATTTCTTTATCTTTTTTTGTTTCTTTTGTCATAATTAAATTTTTATACCCAAGTCTAAAAAAAGTTGGCGCAACTCTTTAGAGGCTACCTTTGCAGAATTCTTATACACTTGATTATTAACACCCTGCTCTAGTAGGTTTACAACTTCTTTTATCCTCATAGAAAGAGCCAGTACAAGCTTTGCTCCTTCCAAGTTTAATCCATATCTTTCTGTTAGTAACTTAACAATTCTTAATCTCAATAGATCATTTTCAGAATAAAGCCTTCTTCTTCCGTCTGTCCTAGAAGGCTTAACCAAACCTGTTCTATCATATTTTCTTAGAGTATTAGGATGCATAGAAATAAGATGAGATGCAACGCTAATAGTATAAACACCAATAACAGGATCAGAATTATTTTCTACTCCAGTATCTCCGTCTGATCTCAGATTAGAAACTGTAACAGATTTTGATACTATCCAACCTCTATTTACCATAAATACTCCCTTATATCATATAATAATACTTAACATGACACGTGTCAATTTTAAAAATTACGAATTCATTCAAATAAAACTAAAGTAAAGAAAAGTTTACATTTTGTTAACGAATTATATTTTTTTTTACTTGATTATTTTAAAAAGGGCATATAATATATTTTCTTGGAAATTGTAAATATAAAAAGGAATTCGATAGTGATTTATTCTAAATGTTGCCCATGTGGCGGAGATATTGAAATAAATACTGATTATGATGGAAAATTTCATCTGTCATGCATTCAATGCAGTAAAGAAATTTCAAAATCAGAAGCTATAGAACTGTTAAAAAAATCTCAACCAAAAGTGGCTTGAGTTAAAAAAAAATTAATTTTCTAAGATATTTTCTATAATTATCGTCAAAGAGTCATTAACATTTTCAATAAACCCAGATTCTATTACGAAATCCGTATTCTCCCCCTGAGGAGTATTTACAGTAATAGTTCCTTTAGACAGTGAAGACAAAATAGCTGCATGCTTAGGCAATATTGTCATCTGCCCTAAAGAACCAGGAACTTGTACGCTCATTGCTTCACCAGAGTAAACTTCTCCGCTAGGAGATACTATATTAACATTTAGATTTTCAGCCATATTTAGTTATTTTCTATTTGCTTCTTCATTTCTTCACCTTTAGCAACAGCTTCTTCAATACCACCTACCATATAGAAAGCCTGTTCAGGTAAATCATCATGCTTACCTTCTAAAATTTCAAGGAAACCCTTTACAGTTTCTGCAATTGGAACATATTTACCAGGTATTCCAGTAAATACTTCACCAACAAAAAATGGTTGTGTTAAGAATCTTTGAATTTTCCTTGCTCTCGCAACGGCTAATTGATCTTCTTCTGATAATTCATCAATACCTAAAATTGCAATAACATCTTGTAAATCTTTATATCTTTGCAATACCTGCTGAACACCTTGAGCTGCTCTGTAGTGATCTTCCCCAACAATAGCTGGTTCTAATATTCGTGAATTTGAAGCAAGCGGGTCTACTGCTGGAAATAAGAATTGTGCAGCAAGTGCTCTGTCTAAAGATACGTTTGCATCTAAATGTCCAAAAGTAGTCACAATACCAGGGTCAGTATAGTCGTCAGCTGGCACATAAACTGCTTGAAAAGATGTTATAGATCCATCAACAGTAGTAGTGATTCTTTCTTCAAGGTCACCCATTTCAGTAGACAATGTAGGTTGATAACCAACAGCAGAGGGCATTCTTCCAAGCAAAGCTGATACTTCCATTCCAGCTAGTACATATCTGTATATATTGTCAACAAATAGTAGAACGTCTTGCTTCTGCTCATCCCTAAAATACTCAGCCATGGTCAATCCAGTTAATGCAATTCTAGCTCTTGTTCCAGGAGGTTCATTCATTTGTCCAAATACTAATGCAGTAGAATCTAATACTCCATAATCCTGCATCTCATGCCATAAGTCATTACCTTCTCTAGACCTTTCACCTACACCGGCAAAAACTGATACTCCAGAATGTTCTTGAGCAATATTTCTAATCAATTCTGTAATAATAACTGTTTTTCCTACACCCGCACCACCATAAGCTCCAATTTTACCACCCTTAGCAAAAGGGGTTATTAGATCTAATACTTTAATACCTGTTTCAAGAAGTTCAACCGAACCTGACTGCTGGTCAAAATCTGGAGGTTTTCTATGAATAGGCCATCTAATAGCATCCTTGCTTACTGGTTCACCATTATCTATAGGATCTCCTACAACATTAAATAAACGACCAAGGGAGTCAGCTCCCACAGGAACAGAAACGGCTGCACCAGTATCAGTTACTTCAACACCTCTAGCCAAACCTTCAGTAGGACCTAAAGCCAAACATCTAGCCCAAGAGTTACCAACATGTTGTTCTACTTCTAAAACTAGTCTTTCGCCTTCATTTTCTAGCTCTAAAGCGTTAAATATTTCAGGTAAGTTATTTTGATCAAATTCTACATCAACAACAGTACCAATTACCTGTACTACTTTACCTTTATCACCTTTAGCCATTTTTTTCTCCTTTTATTTTCCTTCTAGTGCAGAAATTCCACCAATCAAATCAAGTAATTCTGCAGTTATTGTTTCTTGCCTTGCTTTATTTAAATCTAATGTTAATTCACCAATTAATTCATTTGCATTATCTGTAGCATTTTGCATAGCAACCATTCTTGCAGAGTGCTCACTAGCAAATGCTTCTAGTATAGATTGATATATTTGAGATCTTACATATTTCGGAGTGAGTTCAATTAGGACTTCATAATCTGAAGGCTCATATATATAATCACTTGTGCTTGATTCTATTTCTTCGCTATTAGAAATAGGAAGAACTGTCTGAACTTTTGGTATCTGAGAAGTAGTATTTATAAATTCACTATAAACTAAATCTACTTGATCCCACTTCCCTTCTAAAAAGCCTTCAATTGCAAAATCAGATATATTCAATGTATCTGCTATTTCAGGCTTATCAGGAACTTCTATTTGATCAACAATTTCTTGATCTCTAGAATTTAAGAATCTAAAGCCTTTTCTTCCAACTGAAAGTACACTATATTTTTCGTTTGAAGATTGAATAACGTCTAAGGACTTTCTATTAACATTTCCAACCAAAGCTCCTGCCAAACCTCTGTCAGGAGTAATCAAAATCATAAGTTTATTTTTTACTTCTCTAGTTTCTAATAGAGGAATATTAACTTTTTCTAAATCTACTGATGAAGACAAATTTGAAAGTAAGCTTTGAATAGTCTCTGCATATTTTTTACCCATAAGAACATTCTGCTGAGCTCTCCTCATCTTTGATGCAGCTATAAGTTGCATTGCTCCTGTAACCTTTGCCGTATTGGAAACAGACTTAATTCTTGCTCTTAATTCTTTAGTACTTGGCATATTTCTTAATTCCCAAAAGTTCCTTTATAAGTTTTAATTGCACCATCCAAACCTTTTTTGCTATCGTCTGATAATTCACCTTCTTCTGAAATTGTCTTCATAACATCAGGGATATTTGCAGAAACAAAATCATACCATCCTTTTTCGAATTCAGATATTTTTTCTATTTCAATATCATCCAATGCACCTTGATTAGCTGCATAAAAAATAGAAACTTGATTTTCGAAAGAAAGAGGCTCATTTTCATTTTGTTTCAAAAGTTCTGTAAGCCTTTCTCCTCTTGCTAATTGCTGTTTAGTAATTGCATCTAAATCATCAGTTCCAAATTGAGCAAAAGTTTTCAATGAGTCATACTGTGCCATCTCTCCTTTGAGTGATCCAGAAACTTCTTTCATAGCTTTTCTTTGAGCAGAAGACCCTACTCTTGTAACAGATAAACCAGCATTCACAGCAGGCCTAATTCCAGAGTTGAATAAATCAGGTTCTAAATACAGCTGACCATCAGTTATTGAAATTACATTTGTTGGAATGTATCCAGACACATCTCCAGCCTGAGTTTCAATAATAGGCAAAGCAGTTATAGACCCTCCACCATAAGCATCATCTAGCTTAACAGCTCTTTCTAGTAATCTTGAGTGTAGATAAAAAACATCCCCAGGATAAGCTTCTCTTCCAGGAGGTCTTCGCAGTAATAGAGACATTTGTCTGTAAGCCCATGCATGTTTACTAAGATCATCATAAACAATTAGAACATCTTTACCCTGAGACATATAGTATTCAGCCATAGTAACACCTGCGTAGGGAGCTAAATATTGAAGAGCAGCTGAATCTGATGCATTAGCAGTGACAACAACTGTATTATCCAAAGCTCCTTGTTCTTCAAGCCTAGCAACAACTGCAGCTACTTTTGAAGCTTTTTGACCTATAGCAACATAAATACCTATAATATCCGAATCTTTTTGGTTTATCAGTGCATCAACACAAAGAGAAGTCTTTCCAGTTGTTCTATCACCAATAACAAGTTCTCTTTGACCTCTTCCGACAGGCACCATTGCATCAACTATCTTAAGTCCAAACTGGACTGGTTGATCTACTGATTTTCTTTCCACAACTCCTGCCGCAATTTTTTCAACAGGTAAAGATTCAGATGTGGAAACATCTCCTTTTCCGTCCAGTGGTCTTCCTAATGGATCGACAACCCTACCTAACATATTATCACCGACAGGAACTTCAACAATTCTCCCGGTCGATCTGACTTCATCACCCTCTTTAATTGATAAATAATCACCTAAAACTACTGCTCCAACAGTATCTTCTTCAAGGTTTAAGGCTAGGCCAATAATATCGTTAGGGAACTGCAATAATTCATTTACCTTAACACTCGATAACCCATGTATAGTAACAACTCCATCCCCTGCTTCGACAACTGTACCTATATCAACCATGCTGAAATCTCCGCCAAATTCTTCAATCTGACGCTTAATTATTGATGCTATATCTTGGCTATTTGGTGACATAATTTTTCTCCATATTTATAATGCAGTTGATCTTAATAAATGATCTTGAAGATCACTTAGTTTATTTTTAGTTGAGCAATCTATTATTGTATCGCCCACCTTTATAATGTATCCTCCTAAAATAGATTTATCTATCAATTTATCTATATCGACATCATCTACTTGGAAAACATCACATATTTTTTTTGTAATTTGTTCTTCTTGCTGTTTTGTTAAATCTACGAAAGAAGTTATGGTGGCTGAAACTCTTCCCTCAGAAATTTGATTTTGGCTAAGAAACTCGTTCATAATTCCTTCAAAATAATTAACTTGCCCTTTACTAATGAGTACTTTCAAAAAATTAATAAAAAGGCCGTCATAACCCTTGAATAATGTATCAATAGATTTGTATTTTTCAGAGTTAGGAACTTCAGGTGAAATCAAAAAAGACTTTAAATCCTCATCAGCCATGATTTCTTTAGAATCAATAAAATTCCCAATCCAAACATCTGTATTTTTTTTCTCTATTGCAATATCTAGTATTGCTTTTCCAAATCTCTTTATAACTGAACTTGCCATAATTTCTACTTATTAATTTCTTCTTTTAGCGTTTTATCAATTAAATCTTTATGATCTTTTTCATCAATAGATTTATCAACAACTTTAGTTGCGGCCGAAATCACCAAAGAAGAAAACTCTTTTCTAACACTTTGTATTGCAAGATCCCTTTCTTTCTCAATTGCTTTATTCGCTTTTGAGATAATTTCCTGAGATTCTTGTTCAGCTTTTTCCATCTCTTGCTGCCTGAAGTTTTCAGCAGCATCTCTAGCATCTTGAACAAGCTTTTGGCCCTCTTGTCTTGCAATATTTATTTCTTTTTCTAACTTTTCAGCAGACTCATCGGCTTCATTTTTTACTTTTTCAGCTGCTTCTAAACTCTCTTTAATTTTTTCAGATCTACTCTGAAGCATAGAGCTTATTGGACCAAATAAAAGTTTTCTTAAAATTAAAAACAAAACTGTAAAACTTATTAACTGAGTAAGTAATACTGATAAATTTATACCTAATGCTTCCATATTTAATCTCCTATTTTTTTCAGCTGAGGTTTCTCAGCTGAAAATTTTATAAAACGAACAATATTAATATGGCTACAACTAAAGCATAAATAGCGATCGCTTCTGTAAAAGCAATAGCCAAAATCATACTTTGCTGTATCGGACCTCTAGCTTCAGGATTTCTTCCCAAAGATTGTAAAGCTCCATTAGCTAACATTCCAATTCCTAGTGCTGATCCAATTGCTCCTAATCCCATTGATAATGCAGCTCCTATTGGTTGCCATTCACTTGCCATTTGTTTCTCCCTTCACTTATTTTTTTTTATTCAATTTGCTCCTAATGGTCATCATGCTCTGAGTGAGATGTTACAGCCATTACACCAAAAACTAAAGTCAACATCGAAAAAATCAAGGCTTGAATCATACCCACAAAGATTTCCAGACCCATAAAAGGCATCATACCTATTAATGGTAATAAAAATCCCATAGATATCAACACGATTTCTCCGGCAAACATATTTCCAAAAAGCCTAAATGTAAAACTAATAGTTTTAGCAAATTCACCAAATAATTCAAGTATCCCTACAAAAGCATTTATTGGACCATGAGAAAAATTAATAAATTTTCCTCCATAGCCCTTAAATCCAAGGGATGAAAAACCCCAAAATTGTATAGCTAACATTGAAAAAATAGCTATTGCAAGGGTTGTATTTACATCTGTTGATGCACCTCTAAAATATGGTATTAGCTCTCCTGTACTTTTTCCTAAGTATGATTCAGGGCTAATAGTGCCATCAGATTCTTTAGTATATAAATTCACAACTTTACCATCATGAATATTTTTTTGTATTTGAACTAACTCGGGTATATCAGATGGAGATGTTCCACTTTTGATTTTTTTCTTTATATTTGAAATATCCTCTGGAACATAGCCTCCTATTGCACTTAGAGGAGCTCTTGTTGTCTCTCCTCTTCCAATAGGCATTATATTAATTACATTTGTGTCAAATACTACAAAACCATGATTGTAATCTTCTTCAAGAACACATAATTCCGCAAGAATTTGATCCGATTTATAATCATCACCACAATGACCAGAGTGAGAATGATGATGAACCCATTCTTCTACTGTTTCTACTTTTCCAATCGATCCAACACCAGGTAGTATACCTAGCCAGTTAAAAATTAATACTCCCAAGAAAATAGTTATTACTACAGGCAAAAATCTTCTCGCAGATTTACCCCCTGCTTCGTCAGCTGTATCAATCCAAAATTGAAAAATAAGCTCAAACACGTTTTGAAGACCAGAAGGAATTTCTTTCATATTTCTGGTTGCTAACCAAGATAAAATTATAATCACTAACATAGCTATCCAAAGCATGATAGTTGAATTTTTCAGGTCGTATGAAAAAGGTGTTGAAATATGAACGACAGTCTCAGCTGCGATAGATATAAACGGCATTGGACCGCCGAGAAAACCAAATCCAAAACTGTCACCCAAAGCTCCACCTAATGTTGATATGACAAAAACAGATAGAAGGGCCAAAAGAATTAAAATTATTTTTGGTTTAAGAAACATCTAAATTAAATTTTCCTTATTTTCAGCTTTTTAAAATTCTAACCGTGCTAATAATACCTATAAAAAGGCCAATCATCAAACCCATTAAGGTCATAAAATAGCCAAGATTTAATAGATTATCTAAAAATTTGCCTCCAAAAGTAAATATTACTACTGGAGTAATTATTATCCAACCCATGCCTAGATATTTAGCTGACAAATATAATGAAGAAATTATAGTACGTTTAGAATCTTCTTCATTATTATTTTTTTTACTCATCTATATCCAAGCTATCAATAAAAGATTCAAATACTGACAATCTCTCTCTTTCTTTTTCACCCATCGGAGAATATGCATCAACATCTTCAGTTTGGGCTTCATTTTCATCAGGAGATTTATCTATATCAAGGTTGGATTTTTGAAACCCAGCCTTTTCAATTACTTTGGCTACACACATAATAGGAATATTCATTTTCAGTGCAATAACCATTGCATCAGACGGCCTTGAATCTAATTCAATTTCTTTTCCGTTTAGGGAAATGATAATTTTTGCAAAAAAAGTTCCTGTATCCAAATTATCAATTATAATTTTGTTAATTTGACCTCCAAGTTTTTCGATTGCATTACAGAAAAGATCATGAGTAAGAGGTCTAGGGACATCTACTTTTTGCATCCTAATTGCAATTGCATCTGCTTCTGCCGCAGCAATCCATATTGCTAGGTGCAAAGATCCTGACTTTTGCTTTAGGATCATAACCCTTTGCCCCATTGCATTAATCTTTAGACTGTCTACTATCATCTCGTACATATTTATAGAATAATTATTTTTATTTATTGGTCAATAAAATTCAGCATTTTTTAAAATGAATATAGAGCTTTTGTTTGAGTATTTATCTCTTGTACCTTGATCCTAGCCATTTCTGCAAATTTATTAGGATCATCTGAAGCATATATTATTCCTCTAGAAGAATTAATTAATATGTTTGGTATATTTTCTATTATTGCATTGTCAATAACTTCTGCTAAATCACCTTTTTGATGACCCAAGCCAGGTATCAAGAAGGGCAATTTAGGATGTTTTTCTCTAATTGTTTTTAATTCACCTGGATAAGTAGCTCCCATTACTAAACATACATTGTCATTATTATTTAATTGGTCTGAAATTTGTGCTATGTTTTGATACATTGTCATATTGGATTTCTCAGAAAAAAAATCCTGAATTTCACCTCCTGATTTATTACTTGATTTACAAACAATAAAAATACCTTTATCAATAAAATCAACAAAAGGCTTGATCCCATCAGTTCCAAAATAAGGAACAATAGTTATAGCATCAAAATCCCAAAATTCAAACATAGCTTTTGCATATGCACTGCTTGTAGAATCTATATCAGATCTTTTGCAGTCCCCAATTATTATTTTTCTTTCTGGCAAACTCTTTATGTAATCAACAGTTTTATATAAAGCTTGCAAACCCTCAAAGCCACTAGATTCGTAATAGGCTAATTGAGGCTTATAACCTACAACAAGATCATATGTACTATCAATGATTTCTTTATTAAATTCAAAAATGTTTTTAATTGGCATTTTTTCAGGATTAGGATCCAAACCAACTATCAAAAAAGATTTTTTCTTATTTACAGATTCAACTAGATTATTATTAAAAGATTTCATAAAAATAAATTTTTATATACAAAACAAAATGCTTTATCATTTACCTCTAGTTCTAGTTTACTAAAAATATCATTATCTAGTGAAATAAAGTAATCCTTATCAGATTCTATTTTTATCAAAGTAGATTTACTCTTCTTTAAAATACTTTTAATTGAACCTGAAAAATAAAACCCAATATCATTATGAGTAAAACTTTCTTTTGAAATCATTACACTCTTTGATGAAAAAGATTTTTCTGTGAATTCCCCATCATGCACTTCATTTATGAAAGTTTCATCGTCCCAAAATCTTAATAATGTATCCTTAGTTTTTTTCTCATTAGCATTTCCGTCATTAACATAAAGAATTTCTTTATTAGTTCTAGAAATTTCATCAATTGAATGAGTGATATATAAAACACATAATTTAAGATCTTCAGAAAGTTTTTCTATAGCTTTATAAATTTTTTTACTAGATATAAAATCTATTGAATTTAAGGGTTCATCCAGCAATAATATTTGTCCATTTCTAGCTAATGATCGTGCTAAAGCTACTTTCTGTTTTTGACCTCCTGAAAGTTGACTAGGATAAAGACTTAATAGGTCATTAATTTCAAATATATCTATAACATCATATGGAGTGATTTTTTTTTGGCTTTCATCAAGAAATTTGTATCCAAACTCTACATTATCTAAAACATTCATATAAGGGAAAAGCGAATCTTCCTGTTGTACGTATGAAATACTTCTTTTATTTGGAGGAACATTAATTTTTTTAATTGAAGAGTAAATTATTTGTTCATTAATTATTATTTCACCCTGTTCAGGCGTTATAAAACCCGCAATATTATTTAATAGCGTAGATTTACCATTGCCTGATCTACCCCATATAAAATTTACTCCTTGTGAAAAATTAGAGTTAGATTTTAAAGTAAAATCTCCAATATTTGAAATAAAATTAAAATTTATATTACTCATAATTCAAAAGCGTTCTTTTTATTAATTAAATTAAATATAAATATAGTTATCACAGCTATTAGAATAGAAATTAAAGACAATATATAAATCGAAGACTTGTCACCCGTTTGTATAGAAGTATAAATTGCCGTAGATAAGGTTTGAGTTTTTCCACTAATATTTCCTGAAACAATCATGGTTGCACCAAATTCACTTATAGATCTAATAAATCCTAAAAATAAGGCTGAAAAAAAACCTGTTTTAATCATAGGAAATACAATGAAAGCAAAAGTGTGTTTATTGTCTGAACCAAGAATTTTTGCAGTATTAATCATCTTTTGATCAATACTCAAAATTGTCACTGATATCATTTTGTAAACCAGCGGCAAGGAAATAATAGCACAAGCAATGCTACCTCCAATCCACTCAAATGAAAGATTCCCATTAGAAACAATAATGATAAAATATCCTGAAATTACTGGGGGAAGAGCAAGTGGAAGAGCTGTTATAAAATCAAATAATGATTTAAGTTTTTTGTACTTCTTTACAAGCAGAATTATTATAAGAGAAACAAAAAAGCAAATTAAAGTACCAGTAGTAGCTATCTTCAAGGTGGTAAGCATGATTTCAAAATAATTCATTTTTCGACACTAAATCCTAAATCATCCAGTTTTATTAATAATTCGCTTGAAGTAAGTTTATCAATAAAATTACTAATTGATAAATTATTATTATTATTTAAGATTCCTACTCTATAAACTATCTCATCATGAAGATGATTTGGGAATTCGTAAATTACCTGCAAATCATTTTTTATAGCTTCAGATTTATATATAATCCCATAGTAATCTTCGTTATATATCAACAAATTAGATACATAAGACACATCACCAGAAGAAATAAGTTTTTTATCCTTTATTTCTTCCGAAAGAATCTTATCAATTACCTGCTTTGAATATTTTCCTGCAGGAGCTATTTTTTCATCTGCTATAACTATTTTATAATTAGAATTGAGATTTATTTTATTCAGAAACTCTTCATATGATTCGACTTTATTTTTACTTGCTAAAACTAAAGAGTTTTTGGCTAATGTTCTAATATTTTTGTTATCAATAATTCCTTTGTTTACAAGAATATTAATTGAAGAATCTGATGCTAAAATAACAGCTCCAATTTTATTTTGGTTATTTTCTACTCTTCTTGCAATGCTAAGAGAACCTCCATAACTTATAAAAAAATTGTTTTTATTTTCCGCTTGTTCATACTCAATACTTAAAATTTCTTCCAAAGAAGCTGCCGCCATAATTATATTAGTCCTGTCATTTGTACAACTACTGTAAATTAATAAAATTAATAAAAAAAAAGAAATATAAAGTAATTTAGTAAAAAAAATATTATGCATTTTTATATATATAAATCTATTCGATATACTGTTATTCTAAGTTAAAATATTTATTAAATATCAATATACCAACAAGTTTAAAGAAATTTTGAATTATGGCTAATCAATCTGAAAGTGAACAATATGCATTTAATGCATTTGCAAATTTACCATTTTATGGTTCTATAAACTCTGAATTTATAGAGTTAGCAAATGTATACGACAAAAAATCTATAGTAGACCTAGGCTGTGGCACAGGAAATATAACAAAACTAATACTAAAAAAACTACAGGTAGCTAAAGATTCTGTAATATATGCTGTGGATAGTTCAAAAAGTGCATTAATTACAGCTGCACAAGAAGTAGAAAACAACCCAATTGTAAAATTTATTCATTCTGAAGTTCAAAACCTTACAGAAGCAGTAAAAGAGACAGCTGATGCAATGATTTATTGCAACTCAATCCATTATGTTCCTGATAAAGAAAAACTACTTTCAGAAATAAGAAATAAACTTAATAAAAACGGTGTATTGGCATTTAATTCATCCTTCTACGATGGTTCTCATCCTGATGAATCTCTAGATTTTTATAAAAAATGGATGTTTAGATCTTTTCGTTTATTGAAAAAAGATTTTGATTTGAAACCTAATAAATCAGCAAAAGTATCATCTAGAGAACAACTATCCCCTGATGATTATCAAAATCTTCTTGAAAAAACTGGCTTTAAGGTTGAACATATAAAAGCTAAATCCTACCAAGTACCTATTGATGGATTTCATTACATAAGTGAATTTAAGGATTGGATTGAAGGCGTACTTCCAGGAGTTCCTTTAGAAACAGGAAAATCCACACTTCAAAAAGCACTCAGAGAAATCTTTGATGAAATGAAGTTAGTTACAGTTCCTAGAAATTGGCTTTCAGTCAGAGCAATAAAAGCATAAAAGCTATTTGCTATAGTCATCTACAGTGCTTACATTCATTGTTTTATTATGAGTTTCCATTATTGTGGCATAAGCAGTATCAATCGAAGTATAACAAGGAACAGATAACTCTGTAGCTTTTCTTCTAATATGATATCCATCTTGAATAGAAGATCTATCGCCGGTTACAGTATTTAATACTGCCCCCACTTTCCCTTCTGTTATAAGATCAATTACAGTTGGTGATTGGCTTAGGATTTTATTTACTTTTTCTACATCAAAACCCATAGATTTTATAAAATTATATGTCCCTTCAGTAGCAAATATTTTGTTTCCATTTTTATTTAGCTTTTTTATAAAATCAATTGAATCTTTTTTATCCCTATCAGCTATAGACAATAAAAAGCTAGTATTTGAATCTACCTCTAATCCTGATGCAATCATAGCTTTTTTCATAGCATTTGGTAGATCATTATCAATTCCCATAACCTCACCCGTAGATTTCATTTCTGGACCTAAATATGTGTCAACTCCAGACAACTTAGACATAGAAAATACAGGAGATTTTACAGCAAAAAGTTTTTTTTCATCCACGAGTCCCTGAGAGTATCCTAGCTTATCTAATTTTTCTCCATAAATTACCCTAATTGCGAGATCTATCATTGGAACTCCAGTTACTTTTGAAATAAAAGGAATAGTTCTACTTGACCTTGGGTTTACTTCAATAACATATAATGTTGATTCTTCTGGAGAAATCTTATTAGATGAATCAAAGAAAGATTTCTTTGATCTCTTGACTATAAACTGTATATTCATCAAACCTTTTATACCCAAAGACTTACCTAATTTTCTTGTGGCTTCTACAAGATTCTTTTTCTCTTTTTCAGAAAGATCATATGCAGGATATACTGCAGTACTATCTCCAGAGTGTATACCTGCTCTTTCAACATGTTGCATTATTCCTGGGATCAAAATATTTTCTTCATCACAAATTGCATCGACCTCTATTTCAATTCCATCAATATAGTGATCTACTAATATAGTTTGGCCGGGAACAAAATTTTGAGCTCTCTTAAAATATCTAATAAGATCTTTTTCTTTGTAAACGATTTCCATTGCTCTTCCACCAAGGACATAGGAAGGTCTAACCATTACAGGATAACCAACATTATTAGCAATATTAATTGCCTCACTTAAATCAATTGTTGCAGCACCTTCAGGTTGCAAAACACCTGACTTTTTACATATTTCTTCAAAGCTTCCTCTTTCAGAAGCAAGATTAATAACTTTTGCAGATGAACCTCTGATAGGAAAATTATGTTCACCTAGATCCTGAGACATATTTATTGCTGTTTGACCTCCAAACTGCACTAATGAGTCTGATAGCTCTCCATCAATGGATTCATTTTCTATAATATCCATTACACTCTCAGAGTCTAAAGGTTCAAAATATAATCTTGATGAAGTATCGAAGTCTGTAGATACTGTTTCTGGGTTAGAATTTATTAAAATTGACTTAATACCATTTTGCTGAAGACTTTTTGATGCATGAACTGAGCAATAATCAAACTCAATTCCTTGACCTATTCGTATTGGTCCAGAGCCTAAAACTATGGCTTTTTTACCTTCCAAAGGAACAGCTTCATTTTCAATCTCATAAGTACTATAAAAATATGTAGTTTTTGCTTCAAATTCAGCAGCACATGTGTCTACCATCTTGTAGGTTGGAATAACTCCAAAACTTTTTCTTAATTCTCTAATTTTAATTTCATCTGTTTCTTTTAGTTTTGCAATATATTTATCTGAAAAACCAAAATCTTTTGCAAGTGAAAAGATGTCTTTAGACAATTCGTTTTCTTTTATTTTTTTCTCAATATTAATAATTCTTTCGATAGCATTTGTGAACCAAAAGTCAATATAAGTACGCTTTGTTTCGTTAAGAGCATTTGAGCCATTTCTTATCCTCTTAGCAATATCCCAAAGCCTATCATCCATTGGTTTATCTGAATCATTATTATCTGGATCAATTAATAAATCTGGTTTATTATTTTCTAAAGATCTAATTGATTTTAGTAAGGCTGCTTCAAAAGTTCTTTCAATACCCATTACTTCACCAGTAGCTTTCATTTGTGTACCTAAACTTCTATCTGCATCTGGAAACTTATCAAATGGCCACCTTGGAATTTTAACTACACAATAATCAAGTGCTGGTTCAAAAACAGAAAAAGTTTTACCCGTAACAGGATTAGTTATTTCATCGAGATTTTTACCTAGAGCTATTTTTGATGCAATTCTTGCTATTGGATATCCAGTAGCTTTTGATGCTAGAGCAGAAGATCTTGAAACTCTTGGATTAACTTCAATCACATAATAATCCGGATCTGTTTCAAAATCATTTCCTATTGTATCTTTTACTATTTTTGATGGCTTTAAAGCTAATTGGACATTGCAACCTCCTCTAATATCTAAGTTTGAAATTATGTCCAAGCTTGCAGTTCTGAGCATTTGATATTCTTTATCATTTAAGGTTTGGGAAGGAGCAACAACTATAGAATCACCAGTGTGAACTCCCATTGGATCAATATTTTCCATGTTACAGATCGTGATTACATTCCCAATATTATCTCGCATTACTTCATATTCAACTTCTTTCCATCCAACAAGAGATTTTTCAATTAAGACTTGCCCAACTCTAGAAAGACTAATTCCTTGGCTAGAAATTTCTACTAATTCATTTTCATTTTTTGCAATTCCTCCACCTGTCCCTCCTAGTGTGTAGGCAGGTCTAATTACAACAGGATATCCAATTTTTTTTGCTGCATTCTTAGCAGCCTGAACATCATTCACTGCAATAGATGGTGGAGTAGGCTGATCTATTTTCATTAGAAATTCTCTAAATTTATCTCTATCTTCAGCTGTTTCAATAGAATCAATACTTGTTCCCAAAATTTCAACATCGTATTTTTCTAATATTCCTTCTTTATGAAGTTCAGAGGTTAAGTTTAGGCCAGTTTGTCCTCCCAAAGTTCCTAAGATACCAAAAGGTTTTTCTTTTAGAATAATTTGCTCAACGATTTGTGTAGTAATTGGCTCAATATATACTCTATCTGCCATCTCTTTATCAGTCATTATAGTAGCCGGATTTGAGTTAATTAAGACCACTCTATAACCATCTTCTCTCAAAGATTTACAAGCCTGTGCTCCTGCATAATCAAACTCTGCAGCCTGACCAATAATTATTGGACCTGAGCCTACAACTAATACTGTTTTGTTCTTCATAAACTCTCTTCCCTTAAATTAATTTTTTGTATAAATTCATCAAAAATATATTCTGAATCTTTTGGTCCAGGAGATGCTTCTGAATGGTATTGAATAGAAAAAACTGGTAAGTTTTTATGGCATAAACCTGAAATAGTGTTGTCATTTAAGTTTAAGTGAGTTATTTCAAGATCATCAGGCATATCTTCATTTGAAACAGCATAACCATGATTTTGAGCAGTAACATAAACTTTATTAGACTTAAGATCTTTTACTGGTTGATTTCCGCCTCTATGGCCATATGGTAATTTATATGTTGAAGCACCTAAAGACTTCGCTATTAATTGATGCCCCAAACATATTCCTAAAATAGGAATATTAGATGAAATCAGTTTTTTTACATTTTCTAAAATATCTAGCAAATTATTTGGGTCACCTGGGCCAGGTGATAGTACTATACCGTCGGGTTTTGAACTTATAATTTCATCTGACTTTGTATCGAAAGGGTAAACTGTAACCTTACATTCTCTAGATTCGAGTAATCTTATAATATTGTTTTTTACACCTAAATCTAGAACTGCAACATTATATTTTCTATCATCTGATTTACGAATTTTTATATCATTACTAGAAACTTCTGACACAAAATTATATTCATCATATGACCCTATAGAATTGAGTTTTTTTACTACGGAGTCTAAATTTTCATCCGCAGTAATAGAACCCATCATTACTCCAAAGTTTCTAATTTTTTTTACAATTGACCTTGTATCTAAATTATAAATTCCAGGAATTTTATTTTTTTTCAAATATTCATCAATATTCATCATCGAATTATTATGAGATGGAGTTTCACAATATTGCCTTACTGCAAAACCTGACACTTGAATTTCGTTTGATTCAACATCAGTAAAACTAATACCATAATTACCAATCATTGGGTATGTTGGTATTAATATCTGCCCTCTGTAGGATGGATCAGTTAACATTTCTTGATATCCTGTCATAGATGTATTAAAAACAACTTCCCCTGTAATATCACCAAAGTATCCAAAAGAAAATCCTTCATAGAAACTGCCATCTTGTAAAACTAAATGTATTTTTTTCATTTTTTATCCTCGAATATTACTTTTCCATTGAAAATAGTCATTTTTATTTTTCCTTTCATAGTAGATCCAATTAATGGAGAATTATCACTTTTAGAAATAAAAAAATCTTCGTTTATTTTGGTTGTATCATTATTATCAACAGCAACAAGATCTGCTGAATAACCTTTCTTTATTTTTCCTATTTTTAAGTTCAAAATATCATCTAATATTTCACCTGGTTTATTACACATAGTTTCGATTATTTTTTGTAAACTTAATTCTTTTTTTTCAACTAGTTGCAATAATGTGACAAAGGCAGTTTCAGCTCCATTAATTCCAGCAGGCGCACTATCAAAAGTATTTAATTTATCCCCTCTACTATGAGGGGCATGATCAGTTGCTATTACATCAATTGTGTTATCGTTTACAGCTTCAAGCAAGCTTAATCTATCATCTTCAGATCTTAGAGGAGGATTTACTCTTGTGTTTGTATCATATGCACCTAAATCAATCCAAGAAGGCAACTCCCCTTTTTCACCATAAGTCCATAATTCATTCATATAAAGATGATGAGGAGTAACCTCTGCAGTTACCTTAACTCCTTGTTTTTTAGCTTCTCTAATTATTTCAACACTCTCTTTACAGGAAATGTGTTGAAGATATACCCATCTGTCATTTTTTTTAGCAATTTCAATATCTCTTTTAACACTACTTATTTCAGCTGATTTAGGCCTAGATTTCAGTCCAAGCCTTACAGCTACACTCCCATCATTTATAATTCCATCATTAAGTAATTCATGATCTTCACAATGTTCAAAAATTGTGCGATTATTTTTATTAGCTAATTCAAGAGCTTGATCTAAAATTTTTGGGTCAGAAATAACATCTCCATCATCACTAAAAGAAACAACACCATTTTTAGAAAGAAGATCAATATCAACTAAACTTTCTCCTTTTCTTCCAATTGTCACAGATGAAGTTTGAAGGACTCTTATTCTACAATTTTCATCAATTATTTTTTTCTGTTCAATTAATGCTCCTAAATTATCTATAGTGGGAATTGTGTTGGACATCATTACAACAGTTGTAAAACCTCCTTTTGCAGAAGCCTCTGATCCTGTCTTAATATCTTCTTTATATGTTTCTCCAGGATCTCTGTAATGTACATGAAAATCAATTAATCCAGGAATAAGAGTTTTGTTACTTCCATCAATTATTTTTACATCTGAAATATCTAAAGAATGTGAAATTTCTTGAATTTTTCCATCTATAATTAATAAATCTTTAATTGAATTGAGATTTTGAGAGGGATCAATAATTTCAAAATTTTTAAACAACAACTTATTCATTTGTTAGTAACTCCTCAATAACCTTTTGCCTAACATGAACACCATTTTCAACTTGCTTTGAAATAACTGAACGGTTTGAATGCACAATCTCATGGGACAATTCAATTTCTTCATTTACAGGTCCAGGATGCATGATAAGAATATCATTATTAAATGTTTTTAGTCTATCCGAATCTATTTTCCATTTATAAGTTTGAAAATTCATAAAAGAGCCAGAATCAAATCTTTCTTTTTGAATTCTTAAAGCCATAATAAAATTCGAATCTAAAATTGGTTTTTCAAAATCTTCATAAAATTTAATTTTATTTTTATAGGATTTATCGAGAGACTCATAAATTTCTGTAATCACATGTGGTGTTAGTTCTTTAGGACCTAGAATATTTATTTTTGAACCCATCTTTAAAAATCCTAATAAAGTTGATCTAGCAACTCTACTATATAAAACATCTCCAATAATTGAAATTTCTAAATCTTCAAATTTTTTATCTAATTCAAATATTGTGAATAAATCAGAAAGAGTCTGTGTCGGATGAGCGTGCGAACCATCTCCAGCATTTATAACAGATGAAGCTGTATTATTAGCTAAGAAGTAACATGCTCCTGATGAAAAATGTCTTAGTATAATTAGGTCCATACCTATACTATTTATAGTCTTAATAGTGTTATAAAAAGTTTCACCCTTGTTTAAGCTAGATTTTTGAACATCAAGATTATGAAAATTAAGACCAAGATTAGTAACAGCTTTTTGAAAACTTAGCTTTGTTCTTGTTGAATCCTCATAAAAAAGTGCACATACGTCTTTTCCCTTTATATTGGATTTATATTCCTTGCTTTTAATTTGCTTTATTCCGTCTAGAAGATCGTAAATATAATCCTTTGAAAGATGATCTATATCCAGTAAATGTTTTCTGAGAAAATTCATGATTTGGAGATTTGCTCCTTAGATAAACCTACTTTATCGATACCATCTTCTTCTTTCATAAAAACTTTCACATGCTCAGAATTTGATGTAGGGATGCTTTTACCAATAAAATCTGGTCTTATTGGAATTTCTCTATGTCCTCGATCTACTAGTGCCGCTAGTTTTATATTATTTGGCCTCCCAAGCTTAAATATCGCTTCTAGGGTTGCCCTAATTGTCCGACCTGTATACAAAACATCATCAATAAGTATTAGGTTTTTCTCGTGAACATCAACGCTTAAGTCTATTTTAGGCTTTTGATGTTTATTGTTGATATCATCTCTAAAAAATTGGGGATTGATTGAGTAACAATCGAGTGAAGCATTTTCAAAAGTATTAATCATAGTAACTATTCTTGATGCTATGTGATGACCTCTAGTCTCAATACCAATTAATATAAGGTCTTTAGTTCCTTGATTGGACTCAATAATTTCATGAGATAAGCGAGCAACAGCTCTCCTTATATCATCTTCATCTAAAAGTGTTTTATAATTTTCAAATACTTTCAACTTAATTATCCTTGAGGCCTCTCTGAACCATCTTAAAGAATTTTGATCAAATAAATGATAGCAATAATATTAAATTATTCAATAGTGATTTGAATTATCTGTATGAATTAAAAATATTACTATAAGGTAATTGTATTTTTGACGATAATTTTAGTCATTTAATCCTATTGATAATGAAAATAAAAGTCTATAATACTATCGTTTTAAAAAATAAAAATTGGGAGGTCAAATAAATGACTCTAGAAGTTGTAAAAGGTAAATTTCAGTGGGCCAAGATAACTAAAAAGGAACAGCTTACGGAAGATTTATGGAAAATGTGGCTCAAGCCAGAGAATAAATTTGATTATAAACCTGGTCAATATTGCACTATTGGTTCAGGAGGCATAGAAAGAGCGTACTCAATTGCTTCTTCTCCTGATGAAGATCAAATTGAACTTTTTATTGAGTTAGTACCTCCTCCTGATGGAAACTTAACTCCATTATTAAATGATCTTAAAGTTGGAGAGTCTGTAACAATGAGATTAAGGGCAAAAGGGATTTTTGTAATCAAGCCTGGATTTAAGAATCATGTTATGGTGGGTACAGTTACAGGTATAGCCCCTTATGTAAGCATGCTCAGAAAACATCTAAGCGAAGAAGAATTTTCAAACTGTAACTTTTATGTTTTAGAAGGAGCATCTTATCTTGACGAGTTTGGATATGATGAAGAACTTAATGATTTTGCAAAGAATGATAATGTAGTCTTTGAAACTTCAATTAGCAGACCAGGGGAAGAACGAAATAGTAGCTGGAGTGGTTTTGAAGGTAGAGTTAACAATATTCTTGAAGATAGACTAAAGGCTTGGGGAATAAATCCCAAGGAAACAATAGTCTATGCTTGTGGTCATCCTGGAATGATTGAGGATGTAAACGAAAGGCTACAAGAAACAGATTACACATTCTTAGAAGAAAGATTTTGGAAAGATTAAATTCTATAATTCTTATAATATAGAAAATTATATTTACAAAAAGATTGAAGGGATTAATTATGGCAGAGAAAATAGCATTTGTAGGTTTAGGAATCATGGGAAAACCTATGGCAAAAAACCTTATGAAAGCAGGATATGAACTTTACGTATACGACTTATACCAAGACCCTGTTTCTGAATTAGAGAAGGAAGGCGCTACAGGATGTAAATCTGCAGCTGAAGCATCTTCTAATACAAATATAACAATTACAATGGTTCAAGATGGACCACAAGCAGAGTCTGCAATTTTAGGAGATGGTGGAGTAGCTGAGGGAGCATCAAAAGGACACTTAGTTGTAGATATGAGCTCAATTGCACCTGGAGTGTCACAAAGAATAGGAAAAGGATGCTCAGAAAAAGGAATCAACTTCTTAGATGCACCTGTTTCTGGTGGTGAACCTTTTGCAATTTCTGGTGATTTAGCAATAATGGTAGGGGGATCAGCGGATGATTTTGAACAAGCAAAACCTCTATTTGATATTCTTGGAAAATCAGCAATATTATGTGGGGAACATGGAGCTGGGCAAATAACAAAATTGGCAAATCAAATCTGTGTAGGAGCAAACATTCATGCACTAGCAGAAGCATTAGCGCTTGCTGCTAAAGCAGGAGTAAATCCTGAAACTGTTTATAAAGCTATTCAAGGTGGTTTAGCAGGCTCAAACGTTATCAATGCAAAAGCACCAATGATGGTGGATAGAAATTTTGAGCCAGGTTTTAGAATTGAACTGCATTACAAAGATATTAATAACGCTATGGAAGCTGCAAGAGACTTAAATATGCCACTTCAAGTTACAGCAAATCTTCAACAAGTTCTAACAAGTTTAGTAACAAAGGGAGAAGGAAAAAGCGATCACTCTGCGATTGCAAAACATGTTGAAGAATTAGCAGACGTAGAAATAAAAAAACACTAGTAGAAAACAATTAAAAAATCTGAATATTAAAAGTTCAGATTTTTTAATTTAACGATAGCTTCAAGACCTAAAACCTTAACGTCATTAGGTGGAGCAAAATATTTTGAATATGGATTCTTAAATTTAACATCATCACTTAATTGTTGATGATCGACCCAAATCCATTCATCAGAAAGGGTAAAGTTAGACTCAACAGGATATCCAAAATATATAAAATCTATGTGTTGATGTGAACCTATCTTAGGATCATCAACATTTTCAACTAGAATAGTTTCAGGGGGATAAATATTATTTAAATTTTTATCATTGAATTTATATTTACTGTTTGAAAATATAGATATATCAATTCCCATTTCTTCTTTACACTCACGAGTAGCAGCTTGGATTGGGTCTTCATTTATATCAATATGACCACCTGGTGGTAACCACATATTCACTTTTTCATGCCAATGTAAGGCTATATTATTTTGAAATACTACAAAAACTGTAGAAGTAAAATGTCTGATCATTTTTTTTATCCCTGTTAAATACTAAGAGTGAAATTATCGGGTAAGGATTAACCTTACCGGATAATTTCACTCTTAGTGGAGGTATCTTAACCCTCTTGGCGCCTTCAGTTAAGAGCACCTCGCTTATTATTCGTTTCCAATTAAAATATCCTCCTTTCATACTAGTTTAAGTTTCACATAATGCAAAGCATTATACTTAAATGATAGTTATATAAAAAAAATATTTCAATAACTTTTTTATTTTTTTTATTTTTGATAGATTTATTTTTTATATATAAATATGTAGAATTTTTAATAAGTAATTAAATAAATAAGAATTTGAACATAAAAGAATTTGAATTAAATCTTCCTTCAACCAACTACAAAGATAGTCATTTTATAAGCATTCTAAGGCCTTGGATAAATGTTGGAAATGTAGGACATCATGCAATCAGTAGGTTAGTGAAAATCTTCAACCTTGAAGAAATTGGTAAACTAAAAAGCCCCAGCAAATATTATGATATGACTAGATATAGACCAGAATTACTAAGCGAAAATGGTGAAAGAAAAATAAGAATTCCAAATACTATTATTTTCGGAAATAAAAATCAATCTGAACCAAATATTTTTTTACTTTATCTTCTTGAGCCTCATAATTTTGCTGAAGATTTTAATTTGGCTATAGTTGATTTAATTAAGAATCTTGGTGGAAAAAGATATATTTCTATTGGAGGAATGTTCGATTCCGTTCCTCATACTAAACCTCTACCTGTTACTGGAAGCTATAAAGGATGGATACCGCCTGAGCCTTTGAATGAAACACTAAAAAACAAATCAAATTATACCGGTCCTACAAGTATGACTTCCCAGTTATCACAAATATTACATAATGAGCTGCTATTAGAAACTTTATCATTGATGGTACACATTCCTCTTTATGTAAAACTGGAAGATGATTTTTTAGCAACATCTAGGCTATTGGAAAGTTTATCTCACATATATAAATTTTCAAAAGATTTTCCAGAAAGAAAAAAGGGTGAAAACCAATATATAGAAATCCACAAAAATCTACAAAATAACAGCCAAGTAAACGAAATGATAAAACAATTTGAGATTCAAGCATCTGAAAAAGAGGAAATTGATCTTTCACCTGAAATTGAAAATTTCCTCAAAGACTTAGAAGATAATTAATTATAGATTATAAATTTTCTCTAAATTTTACATTTATTTCTAATTTTTCAAGATGTTGATCTAATTGTAATTTACCTTGTTTAACTCTATTCCCATCATCAAAGAATTTTCTCAAATGATTTAGGTATTCTCTTTTATTTAGAGATCTTATACCAGACAACATTCTTACAATTGAGTTTTCTGGAAATCTTTTAGTTAAGTCTTCCCAATTATTCTCAATAAAATTCCAAGTTTTCCAACCAACTGAATCGTTATTGAGAGTAGAGGCTAAAATATATGGAGCATCTTGAGATCTTATCTTGTTATCTAAAATAAGATTAAATAACTTTTCAATTTCCTTTTCTCCTTTGAATAAAGATAATGATCTTTGAAATCTTACCTCATCTTGAGGTGTTTTAGCATCGTTCATAAAAGTAATATAATCTTCAAATAGTTTTGAATCACCATTATGGGCATTTATAGAAATAACACTTGAAATAATATCTGGTTCATAATCTGTATTGTTATTCAAGTAATCATTGAGAATATTTTTAGATCTAGCAATAATTGATTCATCATTGCAAATAGTTGCTAATGCTCTAAAGCAAACAGCTAATGCTTGAGTTTCTCTTATTGACCTTGTTTTTTTATTATCAAGTTTTATTAAAGTCTCACTAAAAACTTTTTCAACTATAGAATACAAATTAGTTTTTTCAGGTAAATTTCTATTAAGATTACTGAAACACGAATATAGTAAAGTTAGTATATCAGGATCATCCTCGTTAGAAAATTGTTCAGAAAATTCTAAGAAATCTTCTAGTTTTTTATTGCCACTTAATAGCAATGCCCAATGATCATCAAGAATCGAATACTTTTCTTCAGAAGACATATCATCAATATCGTATAAAAGTTCTAAATCTGTAGTGTTTGTTCTATAAAAACCAAATGCATTAGAATTAATAAAAATACTATCTAAATCTGATCCAATATCAATTATTTGGTTTTCAGTACTCAACAAAACCTTTTTTTCTTTATTATCATTATTTGAAGAATACTTAATAAACAAAGGCACTCCCCATATAGTTTTATCAGAAGTATTTAAGTACCTAAATGTTTTTTGAGAAACAGATAATTTGTCATTTTTATAAGAATATGTAATCATAGGATGGCCTGCTTGAAAAATCCAAGAATCCATTACTTCTTTTACAGGAATATTCGATACTTCTTCTAATGAATTCCACAAATCATCTGTTTCAGTATTACCATATGAATGTTTACTTAGGTATAAAGATACTCCATCTCTAAAAACTTCTTCACCCAAGAATTGCTCTAACATTCTAAGTATAGATCCCCCTTTTTCATAGGTAATCAAATCAAACATTCCATCTGCATCAGAGGGTGAAATAACTGGATATTCTATAGGTCGAGTTGTATTCAATGAATCAATATCCATAGCCATAGATTTTTCTAGTGAAAATTGAGCCCATCTATCCCATTCTAATTTGTAGTCTGCCACTGCTTTTGTTGCCATGAAAGTAGCAAATGCCTCATTAAGCCATATTCCATTCCACCATTTCATAGTAACAAGATCTCCAAACCACATATGTGCAATTTCATGAGCAATAACATCAGCTATTCTAATTAATTCATTAGAAGTTGCTTCTTTGTCGTTAACCAACAATAGCGCTTCTCTGTAAGTGATACATCCAAGATTTTCCATCGCACCAAAAGCAAAATCAGGGATAGCTATCATATCTAGTTTGTCTCCGGGATACGGAATTTTATAATAATTTGAAAAATATTCTAGAGAATATTTACCTAATTCAAGTGCGAAGTCACAAAGATGCCCTTTTCCTTTTGGATATATTATTCTCAAATCTGTACCCTTAACATTAAGTGGATCAGATGCCTCAAAAGGACCAACTATAAAAGCTACTAAGTAAGTCGACATTGGAATTGTATTTTCAAATTCAATCTTTTTTAATTTATCTGAATGATTTTCATCAATACTCTTAATTGATGCATTTGAAACACAGAATAAATCCTTATTTACAATAAGAGAAACTGAAAATACAGATTTATATTCAGGCTCATCAAAGCAAGGAAATGCTCTTCTAGCATCAGTAGATTCAAATTGAGTAGTAGCAATAGATTGATTTACTCCATCAGAATCCTTAAAAGTTGAATGATAAAATCCTCTTAATTTATCATTTAGAATCCCTTTATAAGATATTGATAAATTAATTTCTCCCGGATCTATGAAATCTGAAAGATTAATTTTCATAATTTCATACTCATTATCAATATCCCAACTTGATACATTAATATTCTTATTATGTTCGGATTTTATAATTATTGAATCTATTTCAAGCTCTGCAACATTTAGAGAAATTTCATTTGTTTTTTCTAAAATATTTATATCCAAGTCAACATTTCCTAAAAATATCTTTTGACTTAAATCTGGAGATAATTCAATACTATATTTTGTTGGAGATGCATATTTTGGTAATCTAAAATTTTCTAATTTTTCTGCCATAAAAAAACCTCATAATTTTATAATTTCTTGAAATAGTATACTCTTATAAATAATATACCGTTATATACTAAATAGTTATAAAAAAGTTTAATTAAATCTGTACAAAATGTTGAGGATTAAATGAAGAGAAAAAAAGAAGAAAGACAAATAGGAAAATGGAGAAGTTGGGAAACAACAGAAGGAGTCGCAAGAGCTCCTCATAGATCAATGATGAGAGCAATGGGACTAGATGATGATGATATAAATGCCCCTTTTATAGGGGTTGCATCTACGCATAATGAAGTTACTCCTTGTAATTCTGGCATTAAACCTCTTGCAGATGAAGTCAAAGATGGGATCAGAACATCCAAAGGAACTCCATTCGAATTTGGGACAATAACTGTTTCTGATGCAATATCAATGGGTACAGAAGGAATGAAGGGATCATTAGTTTCAAGAGAAATTATTGCAGACTCTATAGAGACTGTATGTTTTGCAGAAAGATATGATGGATTAGTAGCAATTGCTGGGTGCGATAAATCTTTACCTGGAGCTATGATGGCTATGGCTCGCTTAAATATACCTAGTGTTTTTGTATATGGAGGATCTATTCTACCTGGTCATTTAAATGGAGAAGATCTGACAATTATTAGTGCATTTGAAGCAGTCGGAAAAAGGCAATCAGGTGAAATAAATGATGATGAACTAAAAGCTATCGAAACACACGCATGCCCTGGACCTGGATCTTGCGGAGGAATGTTTACTGCAAACACTATGTCAAGTATTGGGGAGGCTCTTGGATTGAGTATCCCAGGATCGGCATCAGAAGCTGCGGTGGATCAACGTAAAAAGGACTCTTCAAAAAAGGCAGGAGAAGCTGTCATGAATCTTGTTAGAAAGAATATAAGACCTTCTGACATATTAACAAAAAAAGCTTTTGAGAATGCCGTCACTCTAGTGGTTGCAATGGGGGGGTCAACAAACACAGCTCTACATCTTCCTGCAATTGCAAACGAAATGGGTATTAATCTTACTCTTAAAGAAATACATGACATTTCTATGAAAACGCCTCTGCTAGCAGATATGAAACCTGGTGGGAAGTATGTAATGTTTGATCTTGATAAAGTTGGAGGTGTACAACTAGTCATGAAAAGACTACTAGAAGCAGGATTGCTTCATGGAGATCAAATGACTGTAACTGGCAAAACTATTGAAGAAAATTTAAGAGATATTGATATAAATCCTAGCGAAGATAATATCGTTAGGCTTATCGACAATCCCATTTCTAAAACTGGAGGGCTAGTAACATTATTTGGTAATCTAGCACCAGATGGATGTGTTCTGAAAGTTGCAGGACATGATTTTGGTAAAAAATTTACTGGTCCAGCTAAAGTTTTTGATCAAGAAGAACAGGCAATGGAAGCATTGAGAAAAAGAGAAATCAAAGCTGGAGATGTGGTTATCATAAGGTATGAAGGTCCAAAAGGAGGACCAGGGATGAGAGAAATGTTATCTATAACTGGAGCCTTAGTTGGTCAAGGTCTAAGTGAAAGTGTTTACTTAATTACTGATGGAAGATTTTCTGGAGGTTCTACAGGTGCAATAATTGGGCATCTTGGTCCAGAAGCTGCAGTAGGAGGTCCGATAGCAGCTGTCGAAAATGGAGATACGATAGAAATAGACTTAGATAAGTTTGAACTCAACCTAATGATTCCTTCAGAAGAAATAAAAGATCGATTAAAAAGTTGGAAACCAAGAAAGCCTTTATATGAAAAGGGTACTTTAGGGAAATATATTAAGCTTGTTCAGCCAGCTTCTAAGGGAGCAATTACTGGATAATGGGTTTACACATTTCCCATATTGTTCCCAGCATAGTTTTTGAAGAACTAATTAATGATTTGATTCCATAATTTTCATTTGTGCCATGAACATTTTCTGAATTTGGATTATCATCTGGATGAGTTCCCCTAAATCCATAGGTGATTACATCTAATTCTCTAGTAAATCTTGAATCTGTAAAACCATTTGAAACTGAAGGTATCCATTGAATATCGTCCCTTCCTATACTTAAGGCTTGTGACTTTTTTATTGCATCTAAGAGATCTGTTTCAAATGGAGAAGAGTTAGGTTTGGCCATATAATCTATTTCATAAGAAAGATTTGGAATGCCTTCAAATAATTTGTTTAATTCTTTTTCAACATCTTTATCATTTTGGTTTGGCAAAGTTCTTACATCTAAAACTAATTCAATAAACTCAGGAACAGAATTTGATTTTATACCTCCTTTTATAATTGTAGGTGTTATGGTCATTCTAGATAAAGCTCTTAATAGTGATCCTAGACTTGGATTTTTTTCATAAGCTTCATCAATAATCAAATCTAAATTTTGTATTGAAGGTTTGGTTTCTATACCAAATAAACTCAGATAATTGAATATATCAGTTGAACAATCTAATTCTGGAATAAAATTTAATATATTATCAATAGCTTTTGAAGTAGATCCCATTGCATTTTTACCCATCCATGGAACTGAGGCATGAGCGCTTTCTCCCTTAATTCTAATATTTATTTCGAGACGACCTTTTTCTCCAGTACCTAAAAGATAATATAAATTATTACCTATAGTAACAGGAGATCCACCTCCCTCATTTATCGCATACTCAAACCTTAACTCATCTGGATGATTATCAAGAAGCCAACCAAATCCATATCTTCCTCCATGTTCTTCATCTGCTCCAGAAATCAGAGTGAAATTTTCTTCAAATTCTATCTCATTTTTAGCTAATATTGCCATTGCCATCATTTGAGAAGCAAGTAATCCTTTGCAATCAGAAGATCCTCTCCCCAATATTTTTCCTTCCTTTAATTCTGCGCTAAAAGGTTCAAACTCCCATTTGTCATAATTTTCAACGGGGACTACATCTAGATGAGACATCAATAAAAGTTTCTTTTTATTTCCAGAATATGGATATTTTGAAATAAGATTTGCCCTCTCATCAACCCTAGAAAGAAGATTTGATTTTATTCCAAATTTTTTTAACCAATTAGAGCAAAATTCAGCTACATTTGTTTCATCACCTGTAGGCATATATCCTGTATTTACAGATTCAATTTTTATCAAATCTTGATGCAATTTAATTAACTCATCAGAGTTTTCATCTATTTGGTCTATTAGTGATAACTTGTCAATATTTCGCATAATTCTTCCTATCTATTTATAAATAAATTAGATTTATGATTATCTATATTTGGAGCTTTATCTTTCGATGATAATGAAGGTATTTTATTTTCTTTTCTATCTTTCTTTGTTAATTCCCATGCCTTTTTGATTGACTTTGTATGTCCATTGAACTCAGGCATAACATATCTTGCAAATAATTCTAAAGAATTATTAATAGAATTTTGATTAGTCCATTCATGTGTGGTGAACATCAAGCCTCCTAAACCTTCTGCTTTTTCTTCCATCTCAGAGATTTTCTTTATAGCATTTTCCGGAGTACCTACAATCCAATTTCTTGATTCAACTATTTCTTTAGCAGTCAATGAGTATGGGTCTTGATCTTTATCTAACAGCCATCCTTCATATCCACCAATAACGTAAAAATATTCATGAATATCTCTTTCAATAGCTTTTTCTACCTCATCCCATGCTTGCTTTTCTGTTTCAGCTAGATGAACATAAGTCACTACCCTCCAATCATCCTTTGAAGGACATGTGCCTAGTTTTTCTGAAATTTGCTCAGTTTTTTTCCATTGTTCAGACCAATGAATCCCATTTGGAGGAGTGTTTTCTAAAGCAAGTGACCAAAGATGCATATTATACATAGAAGCAAACTCTAAAGACCTTTCAGATCCAACAGAAGCTGTGGCATAGGGAATTCTCGGGTGCTGAAATGATTTTAGTTGTATAAACATATCTTTTATATCCCAATATTTCCCTGAATAGCTGATCGGATCATCTGAGGTTAATAATAAATCTATTATTTCCAAAGATTCTCTCATCATAGGATTTAATTCTTGAGAGGGTATATTATATAGTTTCACGTCTGGGGGCAAACTACATGGGCCAACACCTAATACTGCTCTTCCTTCAGTCAAATGATCAAGGAATGCAAATCTTTCAGCCACATTAAAGGGATGATGAAATGGAAGGCTTACCAAAGAAGAGCCTAGTTGAATTTTTTTTGTGTAAGCCGAAGCTTTAGACAAAAACAGCTCTGGGGAAGGAATATTTTCCCATGCAGCAGTATGATGTTCTCCAACAAAAAAACCATCAAATCCAAGGTCCTCAGCAGTTTGAATTAATTCTAGATCTCTTTTGAAAGCTAAAGCTGGATTTTCATTAGGCAAATGTAATGGCATTGAAAAAAAAGAAAACTTCATAAATACCTCCTTGGATATATTTCTGTAAAATTCTATAAATGCCTAGAAATTTGATTTTGATTATAATCATTAAACTAATAAAAAAAAACCACTTAAGAAATTTATAGTGAATAAAACAATAATAATAAAAATTTTATGCTTTGCAGTTTTCCTTTTTTATGGATGTTCTTTCAACTCAAATCAAACAATCTTGGCAGAACAAAATATTGGAGATTACTCTAGAATTGTTCTTATTAACACTTCTTCAAATCCGGCATTTAAATTTATAACAGATTTAGAATCAAAATCTACAAGTCCAGAATGGGCTCCAAATAAAGAAAAATTCGCATTTATAACGGAAAGAAATAATAAAAAAACATTATGGGTTTCAAATGAAGAAGGCACAGAACTAGAAATTGCAAATCTTTCAGAAAGAAATATAAATAGATTCGAATGGGCTCCAAATTCTAAAGAAATTGCAATCGAATTTGAACCTCTAAAAAACGAAGCAAATATATTTTTATATTCATTAAGTCTTAAAAGCTTTCTTCCAATAACTAGACCCGACAAAGATGCAAACTTAGGATCATGGTCACCAGATAGCAAATGGATTGTATTTAATGTAGAAGATTCAATCTATTTATCAAACCCAAAAGGTGTAAATGAAATTTTTATTACCAAAGGAAATAATCCAAAATGGAGTCCAAATGGAAAATACCTGATTTTTAGTCGAAATGAGAAGAATTCTAATTCTATTTGGATTTATAAAGATATAGATCAAGTAGTTGAAAATACTGGGAAAGTAGTTGATAAAAATGATTATTTTGGAGAGAATATTCACGAAAATGAAAAAGTAAATATCAGTGAATATACTTGGGCATTTGGAGGAAATAAAATTTTATACATTAATGACATGAAAGAAAATAAAGAGATATACATGATGGATGTCAAATCGAAAAAAATAGAAAGACTAACTAATAATAAAGTTGACGAAAGTAATATAGTTTGGTCAGAAAGATATAAGAATATTTTATTCACATCTAATGCATATAATAATTCTGATATTTATAAAATGAAACCTAATGGATCTTCTCAAGAAATAATACTAAACTCTAAAGATAATTTTACTCTTCTTGATTGGTGAATAATTTCATAAAAGGAAGTATACATAAAAAGAACATAAAAATGGACAGATAGTATCCAAATGAAATACCTAGTCCACTTGCAATAATGAAACCTACAATTGGCCCCACAGCAGCACCTAAATCCTGCCAAGTCGAGTATCTAGAAATTATTGAAGACTTTTGATTTTCTGGAGATATTTCTCCCAACAAAGCATCTAGAGAAGTTTCTAAAGAAACACTAAAGAAAAACATTAGAACTAAAGAAATTATACTTAAATAAAAGCTTATTCCACTTATAGATAATAAAATACAAACTATCATTAGAGTGGAACTTAACAGAATATTAATTTTTCTTCCAAATTTATCAGAAATAGTACCAAAAATAATCCCAAAGAATATATCAGCTACCCATCTAAATCCTACTATAAATCCAGCGATTGCTATTATCGTTTCAATATTATACAAATCTTTATTTATAGATAATAAAAAGGGAGTTATTGTAGCTATAGCCAGTCCATTTGAGGTAAAAGAAGAAGTAAACTTAAAGAAAGAAATCGTTATTATTTTATTTCTTATATTATTTTTCTGATCATTATAAACTAGGTTCCAGTTGATCTTATTCTGAGTATATTTTGAAACATCAAGATTATTAATAAAATAAGAAATTATCAAAGCAGGAATTATCAATAGTGATAAAAGTATAAGAGTGAAATAAATTCCAAATTTTATTGAAATCAAGACTCCTAAGGTTACAACCAGAAAGCTACCTGTTCTTTGAACTCCTAAACAATATCCGAGGTATTTTCCATAATTATTTGCAGAAAAAGAAAATACCTTCAACTGATATCCAAGTCTGAATAAAGAATACGAAAACCCCCAAATTATTCTAGCTAAAACTAATAACAATACACCCTTAAATAATGCGTAAAATAACGTTGACCCTGCACCTAAAAAACAAGCGATATAAATAGTATTTCTGAAACCAAAATACTTAAATACTTTTACAGAAAAAATATTAGAAAAAAAACGAATAAATCTGTTAATTGAGAGAATAAATCCTATCCAAAATTCAAAAGGTAATCCCAAATAAGAATTAATTTGAAAAAACTCATAATTTGTAGGTAAAATTACGTACAAAATACTATCTCCCATTATGAGCAAGCTCAAAGGAATAATCGTATATGTTATCTGTTTAGGTATTTTGAATATACTCATTTGGTTCTAATAAGCTATACAAGTAATTTTCTTTTTTTATTAGAACTTCTTGATTTAGAGTTTTTATTAAGTGATGAAAATTTTTTCTTATCTGAATATTTTTTAGAATTTCTCTTTGGCATCCATAAATTATTAAAAAAAGATTTCTTAAGCTTTAAGACTTTGTCAGCAGATTCACTGGCTTCCTTTGAAATATTTGATTCAAACGCAGCAACTTCTACTCTTTTACCTTCTTTTTTGACTGCATCAATAGCTGGGAAAAAGTCACCATCTCCACTAACTATAATTGCATGATCATAATTATTCTTAACAGCATTTAATACTAAGTCAGTAGCTAATAGTACATCAACACCTTTTTCAACAATTGATCCATTTTGTTCTTTCCAGATACCTAACTTAACCTCTAATTTTTTTAATTTATGTAAGCTGGACAAAAATTTCTTTTGTTCATCAGGAATTTTTATTTTACCTTCTAATTCCTGCCTGACATTATAATAGAAGATCTTAACTAGCGTTCTTTTTCTACCTGTTAACTTTTCACCAAATGACGAAAACATTAAGTCACTTCTGCCACAATTTTTTAAAAGCACATGATATAGATTTGAACCATCTATAAAAATCATTACTTTCTTTTTTCTCTTAAATATGGAAAACATAATTTGTATTTGTAATAATATATAAATAAATTTTATTTGTATATGATGCCACTTTTTTAAAAACATCACAGCTATAAAAATTAAGCGAGGTTAAAATGATTACGACTGAAGTATTTAAGTCCCCTTGTAAACATCCTAACGGATTACAGTGGAATTCTAAAGGGTTATACGTAATAGATCAAGAATTAGATGATGTTTATGTATTAGACGAAGAAGGGAATATAAAAAATAAATATGAAACTATTACAGAAAATGGTTCAGGTATTACTGTAGGTGACGGGTTTATATGGACAGCATCAAATGGTGAAACACAAGCAAGAAAATTCAAGCCAACAGATACTCACAAGGGATTGATATATAAATTAGATATTCAAACTGGAGAATATGTGGACAAGTTTGCAACACCAGACGGTGGAGGGATTCATGGAATAGAGTGGGATGATGGCTTTATATGGATTACAGCATTTAATCCTAAAGCTATTTATAAAGTGGACTCTTATACTTACGAAGTTGTTTCAAAATTTCTTGTTGAAGAGGATAGATTGCATGGACTTGCTAGGCAAGATAAAGGAATATGGTGCGCACATACATCAAGTAAAAAAATTATAAAGTACGATATTGAAAAAGGTTCAATTTTAGAAACAATTCAACTAGATGAAGATGATCCATATCCTCATGGAATGTCTATAAAAGGAAATAAAATGTGGATTTCTGATGCCAATTTCGGAGGAAAATTACATAGTAATACTCTAATGGGAAAACCATGTTTTGCGACTATAAGTTTATAGCTAGCTGACTATATGTTTTTGAAGTACTTTAGGATCAAATTCAACTCCTAATCCTGGACCTTTTGGGATTTCTATAAAACCATTTTCAAATACAATGGGATCCTTAAATATTTTTTTATGCAATGGTCCTTGATTAGCTTCAGCTATCATAAAATTAGGAGAACAAGTAGCAACCTGCAGTGCTGCTGCTGCTGCTACTGGACCACAATACATGTGAGGAGCTATAACTGCATAATTTGCCTCAGCCATTGCTGCAACTTTTTTACCAACCAGTATACCTCCAGCTTGACCAATATCTATCTGGATTATTTGAGCTGCCTGTTTTTTTAATAATTCCGAGAATTGAAAAACTGTAGCAAGTCTTTCTCCTGTTGCAATTGGGATACTTGTATGAGATGCCACTCTGGCCATTTCGTCTATATTTTCAGGGGATACAGGTTCTTCGAACCAAAATGGTTGATAAGGCTCTATAGCCTTTGCTACTCTTATAGCGCTATAAGTGGTCAATTGACCATGAGTTCCTAAAGCTACTTCCAATTCATTACCAACAGTAGATCTGATACTTTTGAATATATTTTCTGTATAAGTAATTTCTTTTAGGCTTATATCTCTGGGAACACCTGTTATTGGATGAAAAGGATCAAATTTGCATGCTGTATTGCCTTCACTTAAAAGTTGTTCGGCAACAGCTCCAGCATTTTCAGCCTTACCTTCTGGAATAGGTGGCATATAAGCATAAGCTCTCAATTTATCCCAACATTTACCACCTATTAGGTTATAAATTGGTTGATTAGTAGCTTTACCAACTATATCCCATAATGCCATTTCAATTCCTGACAAAACCATACCATAATGTAAACTAGGGAGCCTATAATCGTGTCTTCCAGCGTACATATCATAGTAAATTTTCTCTATATCAAATGGATTTTTCCCAATAACAAATGCTTCAACTGTTTCATGAACTAATTGAATTTGAGATTTGAAATCTTTCCATGTCATATTTCCAGTAAATGAACTTCCAGTAAGTTTTTCACCTAGCCCAACAATACCTTCATCAGTCGACAATTCAAGAATAAGAAAATACTTCCCTCCAATATACCAATTCCCTGTTTCTTCACCACCTCCTGATCGAGGTGCTGACTCATTTTCAATAACGTATGTTTTTACTCCGGTTACTTTCATATTTTTTCCTGAAATTATTTTCTTTGACCTGAATTCCATTCCCAGTTATCAGGTGGCCAAATATTTTTTCCTCTTCTACCATTTTGTCCTTTTCTAGACTCATCATACATATCTTTTACAGTTTCTTGCCACTTCTTAATGTGTGGAGTCTCTCTGTGGTATTCAAAAGCATCAGCATTTGAATATACTTCATATAAGTAAAGTTCTGTAGGATCATTTAAGTTTTGATAGACATCAAATCTTAGGCATCCAGGTTCTTCATTTGTAGATCCAATACTATCCAAAGTAATAGATTGAATGAATTCATCTATATTCTCTTCCTTCACATATTGAGGAGCAGCAATTACCATTAATGATGAGTTTGAAAAATATTCATCATTTGAAGCATTCTCTCTAGCTGAATCCCAAATAACATTTTCTTTAGGATAAACTGGCTTACAAAAAGAAACTTCAGTTTCAGCAGAATAAAAATCCTTAGTATTCTCTGCCCATACTTTGAAATGATCATATGTAGTATGTGCCTTGAATGCATCTTCATCATCATAAATTTCACAAAAAGCAAATAAAGTTGGATCTGAAGAATCTTGTATAATATCGAATCTTCTGCATCCTGGTTCGTTTTTTACTGATCCTTCTGCATCTCCAATAGATTCATTAATAAATTCTTGAATTTTTTCTTCTTTTACTTTTAGTCTTACCATCAATATGTACATTTTAGCTCCCCATCATTTTTTTATAATTATACAAAATATTTTTATCCTCTACCTATAAATTCTTGTTTTATAGGCAATACTGTTGCGTCAAGCATATTTGTTCCCTCAGGTAATGAGGCCATAAGTAAAGCTGTTCTAGCTATATCAATTGCATCAATCAGGATTTCTGGGCCTTCATCTCTACCTGTTCCTGATCTTCCGTCAGATCTTCTTTCTACCATTGTATTACCTGGATTTAAGCAACTGACAGATATTCCATACTCTCTACCATCTAATGCTGCTGATTTTGTTAATCCTCTAACTGCGTGTTTACTTGTTGTATAAGGAGAGGAAAACATTCTTGGAGAGTCCCCAGCTATGGATCCTATGTTAATTATTTTTCCACCTTTAGATTTCATATACTTAAACCCTTCTCTTGTACACTTAAATGTTCCTGTAACATTTACAGAAATTACCTGTTCCCATTGATCATCTGAAACTTGATCAATAGGATTTCCTTCCATTACTCCACTATTATTTACAAGAATATCTACAGATCCATATCTATTAAATGCAAATGAAAATAAATTGGCAACATCCTCTGTGTTTGTGACATCTGTTCTATAATAATCTATGATTTCATCACCCGATTGCCTTATTTCATTCACAGCATTAATTAAATTTTCTTGATTTCTTGATGCTATTATGACTTTAGCTCCTTCAGATGAAAAAATTTTTGCAATTGCTTTACCAATTCCAGTTCCTCCACCTGTAATAATTGCTACTTTATCTTTTAAAATATTCATAAAATCTCCTTCTATTTTGTTTTGAATGAAGCAAAACTAGATATAAAAACTATAATACTAGAAATAATTAAAGTTGTTCGCCATCCATTGATAAATAAAGATAATATCTCGTCTGGGGAATTAGAGTTTATATCACTAAGTTGAGCTGTTACTACCCCTGTAGATAAAAATATAACTAAAATGGTTGCCGCAAGACTTTGTCCTACAGTGGTACCAACATTTCTAATTAAATTTAAGTATGCACTAACAGATCCGTACTGATCTTTATCTATACTACTTAATACTGCGCTCATATTTGGAGCCATCCACATGCCAATTCCAAAACCATTTATAAACATCAATAAAGTAAAAATACTCAAGTCAAAATTATTAGCTAAAAATGATAAGCATAAATTTGCTGTAGCTGACAGAAGCATTCCTGTAACAGTAAAAATTTTATGACCAAATTTATCAGACAATCTACCTGAAATAGCCGAAGCAATGACGGTACCAGTTCCAGAATATAGTAGGATTGTTCCAACCGAAGTTTCAGATAATCCAATTATTTTTTGCAAAAAAATTGGATTTAAGAACATTAAAACAGAAAAACCTACAAATCCTGTCATTCTAGAAATTGATCCCCAAAGATAAGATGGTTTTTTATAATTATGAAAATTTAATATTGGCTGTAATTGTTTTTTTTCATATTTATAAAATAAAAATATTAGTACACTAAAAGCTATTATCATCAAAGAATGGAAAATTGAAAAGAATCCAAAAGAAATTGGATCATTTATTATAAATACAAACAAGGTCATTATAAAAATAAAATACAACATTCCTATGATATCTAAAGATTTTCTTTCAACTTCTGATCTTTCCATTTTAGGAACAAATAAAAAAGTCATAAGCACAGTAAAAATCCCTAGAAAACCTATAATTCTATATGCGTATCTCCAACCATAATTATCTAACATTAATCCACCAATAAAAGGTGTTATCATCATTCCAAGAGCAACAGAAGTTGTTATTATGCTAAGACCTAAACCTTGATATTTTTTAGGAAAAGTAACAGTTACAATTACAAACATCATAATCGAAGTTCCTGTAGTTCCAATAGCGGAAATAGTCTTAAATAAAATCAATATATAAACATTTGATGCAAAACTAGCTAAAATTATGCCAAATAAAGCAAGGATCAAAGAAAAAATATAAAAAGTCTTTCTGCTTATTAAATCTGCTATTCTTCCAATTGGCATTAGTAATGCTGTCATAACAATAGAAGCTGAAAGAATTATCCAAGATGCTAATCTTAGGGACAAATCAAACTCATCAATTATTGCAGGCATTGCAATAATTGTTGTATTAAAATCAAGAAGAAAAATATTAGCTGTAAAAACTACAGGAAAAACAATAAGGAATAATTTTTTATCCATTCAAATTCCTTTTGTAAAATATCTCATGAAGAGTAATACCTGTAGCAACAGAAACATTTAAGGATGATATTTCACCCTTCATAGGTATAGATAAAATTTTATCTGAAATTTCAATTATTTTTTTAGCAATTCCATCATGTTCAGAACCTACTACTAATGCAATTGGGATTTCTTTATCAATTTTAGTTTCTCTAATATTTTCTCCATCCATATCTAATGAAAAAATTTGAAAATTCATTTTCTTTAAGTATTCTAAGGTTTTTGAAATAGAATTTACAATTGTGAATTCTATATGCTCCAAAGCACCCGCTGAAGCACGAATTGCACCTGGGGAAATTTTTGCAGAGTCTTTAGCTGGAACTACTAATCCATGTGCTCCAAATATTTCAGCAGTCCTAGCTATAGCTCCCAAATTATGAGGATCTTGAACCCTATCAAGAAAAATCAATAAAGGTACTTCTTTCTTTTTATCAGCATAAAAAATCATATCTTCTACCGAAGATTGATAATTATCATCAAGATATAAAATTACTCCTTGGGATTTTTTAGTAGCAGATTTTTTTTCTATAGATTTTTTGGAGATAGTGTTAATATTTATATTTTTTGCATTTGCAAGAGATCTAATTTTCTCAATTTGAGGACCGTTGTCATTCGAATCTGAAATATCAATATATGAAACTTTTTTGTTTGACAAAAGAGTTTCAATAACTGAATGCCTTCCTTCAATCTGTCTGAGGTTGGATTTATTTCTTGAATATCTTGACAATTATTACTTTTCAAATAAATTATGTCCTGAATTCTATTATAAAATGAATTCAAAAAACTACTAATATAAGTAATTATTGATTAAAAAAGGTGAATTATGAAAACTATTAATATAACTGCTTCTAGACATGCTGTTTTTTACAGCCCATTAATTGCTTTAGTTAGCGAAGGTTTTTTGGAAAATGAAGGATTACAATCTGAGTATCATATTCCAAATCCCGGAATTAATGTTTACGAAAAGATATCTAATGGAGAAATAGATTTTGCTCAATCAGCTGTTTCACAAAGTTGGAATTTCATAGAAAAAAATATTCCTTCTTCAATAAAACACTTTGCGCTGATTAATTCTTATGACGGATTCTTCATAAATTCTAAAAATCCAGGAGAATTCAACTGGGAAGAATTATATAAACATCCATTTTATTTTGTAAGAGGAGGCCAACCGGAAGCAATGTTGAAGTATGCATTAGACAAAAAAAACATAGATATTAGAAAAATAAACTTAATCACAAAAGATCCCTTAGATACACATGAAATGTATAATCGCTTTTCAAGAGAGAGTTCAGGTTTTTTTCACGAACAAGGAAGCTACCCTCATCAGCTAGAATTAGAAGGACACGGTAAGATTGTAGCTTCAATAGGAGAAATAATAGGACCGGTAGCCTTTTCTACTTTATGTGCAGATGAAAAATTAATTAATTCAGATTTAGGGAAAAAGATTTCTAACGCCTTTAAGAAATCTAAAAATTGGGTTCAAAATTCTGAACCAATGGTCGTAGCAAAAAGTGTTCATTCATTTTTTAAGGACTTTGATATAAATTCTATTTCTAATGCAATTAGTGATTATCAAAAACTTGGTACTTGGAATTCTGGGATAAAGATTGGAGACATAGAGTATGAAAAAGCATTAGAAGTTTTTAAGTTTTCAAATCTTATAAGCAAAAATCATTCAAAAAATGATGTGGTTTTATATTCAGAGGATTAAAAATTGAATAAAGAAAAAATATTAATTACAGGTGGACTAGGCTTTGTAGGGTCGAATTTAACAAATTTTTTCTCTGAATCTAATAAAATTTTAATTTTAGATACAGAAACATCAAACCCTTACAACTTAAAATCAAATTCAAATATTGAAATTGAATATCTCGATATAAGAAGTGAAAAAATATCTAAAATAATTTCTCAATTTAAGCCTACTTCTGTTATACATTGTGCTGCTCAAACAAGCGTAATGGATTCAATTAAAAATCCTAAAAAGACAAGAAGTATAAACATTGAAGGAACAAAAAATATTGTAAATGAAATAAATAAAATTGATGGATGCTACTTTACATTTATTTCTTCAGGAGGAGCAATTTATGGAGATCCTAAGTATTTACCAGTTGATGAAAAGCATTCATTGGAACCTATATCAGAATATGGGATTTCTAAATTAGAAGGTGAAAATATCATTTCTAAGTTACTGAATAAATCAAATATTAAATATTCAATTTTAAGGCCTTCAAATATTTATGGGCCAAAGCAAAAAGGTCAAAATGTAATCCCTCTATTTATAGAAAAAATGTCAAATAATTCCTCTATAACAATTTATGGGGATGGTAATTCAACAAGAGATTATATATTTATCAATGATCTAGTAAATATAATTAATCTTTTCTGTACAAAAAAGATAATGTCAAAAATAAATATATCCACTAATCATGAAGTTAAGATAATTGAAATCTATCAAATTATAAAAGAAAAATTAAGTTATAAATTAGATCCAATTTTTGAAGAAAAAAGAAAAGGAGAGGTAGAAAATATAGTATTAGACAATTCTGAATTAATAAAAATAACTAACTACAAAAACTTTACAAGCATTGATAAAGGTATTGAAAAAACAATTAATTTTTAGGTTGAGATTGCTTAATTATATCCTCTAATGCGACCCAAGATAACATTGCGCACTTAATTCTAACAGGAAACTTTCTGACCCCAGATAGCGCAGAAATATCACCTAGGATATCTAGTTCATTTTCAGTTAGTTCCTCACTTTTTATCAATTTTCTGAAAAGATCTACTGTATTTTGGAGATCATTAGAATCAATATTATTTATTTTTTCAGCTAATAATGATCCTGAGGCTTGAGAAATAGCACACCCTCTACCTGTAACTGATACTGTGACTTTACTTTCGTCTTTTATACTTAATTGAATCTTTATTTCATCTCCACAAAAAGGATTATTTTTTTCAATTTCAAAATCTGGAGTTTCTAATAATTCTGTATTTCTTGGATTGTGATAGTGATCCATCACAATTTCTTCATACATCTCGTTTAGCTCATCATTTACCATATTTACATAATTCCTTGAATTTCAAGTGAAGGAATAGATTTATCAATTGAGTTCTCTAAAAATTCTATTATTTCATCATCTTCAAATTCATCAATTATTTCTTGAGCAAAACCTCTAATCAACATTGACATTGCATCCTCATTATTTATTCCTCTACTTTGAAGATAAAATAACATATTTTTATCCATGTTACCTGCCGTGGCTCCATGGCTACATTCAACATCATCAGCATAAATTTCTAAACTTGGCTTAGTATCTACTTCACAATCTTTTGAAAGTAAGAAATTTAGATCTTTTTGAAATGCTCTTGTTTTTTGTGCGTCTTGCTTTACTAAAACTTTTCCACTAAAAACAGCTTTTGACTTACCTGCTAGTATTCCCTTGAACATTTGATCACTAGAACATTTCTCAACTGAATGAGTTATAGAAATCTCATTTTCCTGAAGTTGATTTTTATTTGTTATGTATAATCCATGAAAATTACATTCAGAATTAATTCCAGATAAGTCACTATGTATATCATATCTTGATAATAATCCTGACAAAGAAAAAGAAGTAGAAATAAATTTAGACATTTCTTTTTGCATTACTCGATCAAATTGAAAGAAAAATGAATTACCTGAATCCATTTGCATTCTTTTATGACAAACATTAGCTTCTTTTTCTAACAAATATTCAATAACTGGTACTACCAAGTTATTTCTATTCTTAGAAAGATTAAAATAAGATTCAACTATATTAGTCTGAGATTTCGAGTTTACTTGAATAAATAATCGTGGGAAGGATGAAATATTATTAGCATTATCTGTTGTCAAAATAACAATATTTAAGTTCATTTCTTCTTTACTGTCATCAATTGAAATAAAAATAGGATCAAGCATGAATGCAGAATTCATGGCAATCATCTCATTTTCATTAATCTTAGCAATTTCGCCAAAATTTTTTGATAAAGATTCGAGCTTATTCAATTCGTTGGATTTTTCTACGATAACATTATCAGAAAAATTAGATATTTCTGGATCATAAAATCCATCTACTATATAAATTGTTTGAAAATTTTTACTTGAGAAAACCCCTGAATTATCATTTGGATCAAATGATTTTTTTTGTGGTAAAAAAAACTTGGTATTGCCTAGATTATGAAAATTTGTATATTTCCAAAGTTCTGATGTTTCAGGATTAGGAGGTAGCCCAGTTTTAGTAAAACTTTCCCAGCCTAAATTATTTACTAAATTTACATTCTTATTTGTGAAAATTTCAGGTTTTGATAAATTGCTAATGTTTTTAAATTCAATTTCTTTCATTTTATTTACCAAGACTAGAGATTATATTTTCATAACCATTTGTTTCTATATCTAGCGCCAGTTCTTTGGTCCCTGACTTTACAATTTCTCCATTAACTAAAATGTGAACAAAATCAGGCTCAATATAGTTCAGAATCCTTTGATAATGGGTAACTATAATAAATGACCTATCATCTGATCTCATTAGATTAACTCCATCGGAAACAGCTTTTAATGCATCAACATCGAGTCCAGAATCAGTTTCATCTAATATGGCTAATTTGGGTTCTAAAATTGATAGTTGTAAAATCTCATTTTTTTTCTTTTCTCCACCCGAAAACCCAAAATTCAAGGATCTCTTAGTTAGTTCAGTATCGATACCTATATCTTTGACTTTTTGGTCATAAAATTTAGAAAATTCTCTTACAGAAAGCTTTTGCTTCTTAAAATATTCATTTTTAGAATCCAACGAAGATTTCAACATTTGATATGACCTAACTCCAGGAATTTCTGCTGGATACTGAAAAGCTAAAAACATTCCCAAATGAGATCTTTCATCTGGAGGAAATTCGTTTATCATCTCATCCATGAAGTGTATTTCGCCATCAGTAATTTCATAGTCAGGCTTTCCAGCAAGTACATTAGCCAAAGTACTTTTCCCTGAACCATTTGGTCCCATGATGGCATGAACTTCGCCTGGATTTATTGATAAATTTATACCTTTAAGTATCAAATCATCACTATCTACAACTTGGGCTTTTAAGTTTTTAATTTCAAGCATTATATCTCCTGTATTTATCCAACAGCTCCTTCTAAGCTGACTTTTAATAATTGGGTTGCTTCCAAAGAAAATTCAAATGGCAATTCCTTTATTACATCCTTACTCCAACCTGTAATAATCATATGATTAGCTTCTTCTTCTGATAGTCCTCTAGACATAAGGTAAAAAAGTTGGTCCTCAGATACTTTGGATGTTGAAGCTTCGTGTTCAAGCCTTGCTGATGAATTTCTAACTTCTATGTATGGGACAGTGTGTGCCCCACATTTATCTCCTATGAGCAATGAATCACACTGAGTATGGTTCATTGCGCCTTCTGCTGAAGGCATAATTTTTATTTGACCTCTGTAAGTATTTTGACCTTTTCCAGCTGAAATCCCCTTAGAAACAACTGTAGATTTGGTATTCTTTCCTATGTGAATCATCTTCGTTCCGGTATCGGCTTGTTGATAATTATTAGCCATAGCTACGGAGTAAAATTCTCCAATAGAATTATCTCCTTGCAAGATAACTGATGGATATTTCCATGTTATTGCTGAACCTGTTTCAACTTGAGTCCAAGATATTTTGGAATTTTCCAATGCTTTACCTCTTTTAGTAACAAAATTATAAACCCCTCCCTCACCATCTTTTGTGCCAGGAAACCAGTTTTGAACAGTTGAATATTTAATTTCAGAATCTTTCATAGCAACGAGCTCAACAACAGCAGCATGTAATTGAGAGGTTTTTCTAAAAGGAGCTGTACACCCTTCAAGGTACGAAACGTATGCGTCTTCATCTGCAATTATTAGAGTTCTTTCAAACTGACCTGATCCTTCAGTATTAATCCTAAAATAAGTCATCAATTCTATAGGACACCTGACACCAGGAGGGATATATGCAAATGATCCGTCACTAAAAACTGCAGAATTTAGTGCAGAGTAAAAGTTATCAGAGTATGGTACCACTGAACCTAAGTACTTCTTTACTAAATCAGGATGATTCTTTACAGCCTCGTTGAAAGAACAGAAAATTATACCCATATCCTTAAGTTGATCATCAAGAGTATTTGCAACCGATACTGAATCGAAAACAGCATCTACAGCAACACCTGCTAATTTTTCTCTTTCACTTATAGGGATGCCTAATTTTTCAAAAGTTTCAAGCATTTCAGGATCAACATCATCAAGCGACTTTGGCGCTTCAGCCATAGATTTCGGGGCCGCATAGTAATAAATATCCTGAAAATCTATTGGTGGATACTTAACCATCGCCCAATTGGGTTCTTTTGAATCATGGAGCAATTTCTCCCAATGTCTAAATGCTTTCAGTCTCCAATCAAGAAGCCATTGAGGTTCTTCTTTTTTAGTGGAAATCAATCTTACAATTGACTCATCTAGTCCTTTTGGAGCTAATTCTGTATCAACATCTGTTGTAAAACCCCATTTATACTCGTCCATTCCTGATAAATCGGTCTCACGTGATATGCTGTCTGGGGTGGGCATAAATTCTCCTAATAATTTATATTTCTCTATATTTAATATTATATCTTTTTATTTGACTAAGATAGAATGTATAAACACATTAATTTTGAGATTAGAAAAATATGAACTATGAAGCAGTAATTGGTTTAGAGACTCATGTGCAGTTAAACACCAACTCTAAGATGTTTAGTCTTTCGAGTGCAAAATATCAAAATCAAGAGCCAAATACAATAGTAGACCCTACATCTATGGGATTACCAGGAGCTTTACCTGTTGTAAATAAAAAAGCTGTAGAAAGTGCAATTATGATAGGACTAGCTCTTGATTGCAGTATTTCAAGTAAAACAAAATTTGATAGAAAACAATATTTTTATCCTGATCTGATGAAAGGGTACCAAATTTCTCAATTTGATGAGCCAATATGTTACGAAGGATTTGTTGAACTTTCATCAGGAAAAAAAATAAGAATTAACAGAGTCCACATGGAAGAAGATGTAGCAAAACTGACTCATATTAATACTAGTGATTCTAACTATAGCTTACTAGATATTAATAGATCAGGAACACCTTTAATGGAAATTGTTACAGAACCTGATTTAAGCTCCTCAAATGAGGTGATTGAATACATAGAAAATTTACAAAAAATCATAAGATATATCGGAGTTGGATCAGCAAATATGGAAGAAGGTTCCTTTAGGTGTGACGCAAATATAAGTATTAGAAAAAAAGGATCTAAAGAATTAGGAACAAAAGTTGAAATAAAAAATATGAATCGAGTGTCTGCTGTTGCAGATGCTGTTGATTATGAGATCAAAAGACAGATCAAATCCAAAGAAAATAATGAAATAATTATCCAAGAAACTAGAGGGTGGTCAGATGAAAAGTCTATAACCATTTCACAAAGAACCAAAGAAGAGTCAAATGACTATAGATATTTCCCTGAGCCTGATATCCCTCCTCTAGAAATTAGCGCAGATTGGGTTAACGAAATCCAGGATTGTTTACCCGAATTACCTAAAAGTAGAAAAGAAAAATATATAACTGAATATCAACTTAGTGAATATGACGCAAATCTGCTAACAGGAGATATTGATTTTTCAAATTTCTTTGAAGCAACTATTGAATCTCATAATAAAAATAAGGATTCAATTAAATATATCGCAAATCTAATGAACGGAGAGTTTAGTAGGTTATTAAACATAAATTCTAATAATTATGAAAATTTGAAATTTACCCCTGAGGACTTATCAAACTTAGTAGAAATTTATTTCCAAAATAAAATAAATAACAAAATCTTAAAAACAGTTTTGGAAGAGATGTGGGATACTGGATCAAAGCCAAATGATATTATTAACGATAAGAATCTTTCAATTATATCTGATAGCGGGGAGCTAGAAGATACAATAAGTAATATAATTGAAAGTAATCCTAAAGCAGTTGAGGACTTTAAGGCAGGTAAAGAGCAGTCTCAAAAGTTTTTATTGGGTCAAGTTATGAAACAGACCAAAGGGCAGGCAGACCCTAAAATTTCAAGCGAAATAATAAATAAAATTTTACAAACAAAATAAGAGAAATTGAGGAAATTTTGGATTTACTTTTTTCAGTATTGATGATGATTTTTGCAGTAATAATAATTGCTGTAATACTTTTGCAAACTAGAGGAAGCAGTGCGGGGTTATTTGGACAATCAGATGGATCCTACAGATCAAGAAGAGGAATTGAGCAGATACTTTTTAGATTGACAATATTGTTGATAATATTGTTTGTTGGAGTCGCTGTTCTAAACGTCAGGTTCTAAATTTTTCTGTAAGTTGTGCCATCTTTAGAATCAAGAATTTCAACTCCCAAGGACAACAAATCATTTCTTATTTGATCAGCTTTTTCGTATTCCTTATCTGATCTAAATTTATTTCTTTGATTAATTAATTCTAAAATTTCTGAATCATCTTGGCTTTTAATATTAAATTCAAAACCTAAAATATCCAAAAGTTCTCTCAGCAAAGAAATACCTTCATTAATTTTTTTGTTATTATCATTTGCTTTATTAATGTCATGAATCAAGTCAAATATAGTAGCAATTGCTTTGGGTGTCGCCAGGTCATCTTCCATTGCATTCAAGAATTTGTTTTTATAATCTTTTAGATCAAATCCAGATTGGCCTTCTAAAACTAGAGTTCTTTCAATTCTTTGTATTGATTTTTGGGCTATTTCTAAGGAGTTATTATCCAATGAGCTCGGTTGTCTATAGTGACTTTGAAGAATCCAAAGACGGATAGAATTTCCTGAATATTTTTCTAAAGCATCCTTCACATCAAGTGAATTTCCTAATGATTTACTCATTTTTTCATCTCCTGAACGTTTCAATAAACCATTATGGACCCAAATTTTAGCAAATGGTTTGTACCCAGTTGATGATTCACTTTGTGCAATTTCATTTTCATGATGAGGAAATACTAAATCTAGACCTCCACCATGAATATCTATTGAAGTCCCTAAATGTTTTTTTACCATGGCTGAACATTCTATATGCCATCCAGGTCTACCTTTACCCCAAGGACTATCCCAGTGAGTTTCTTCTTCTTCCGCGTGTTTCCATAGAGCAAAATCTCCGTGATGTTTTTTGTCAGGCTCATTCTCTATTCTATTACCTTCAATAAGATCATTAAAATTTCTTCTTGAAAGCTTTCCATAATCATTAGAAAAACTAACATCAAAATATACGCTTCCATTTAGTTCATATGCAGCTTTTTTTTCAATCAAATCTTCTATTAATTCAATTATTTCATTCATATCTTCAGTAGCTCTAGGATGCACGTCTGCTCTTCTTACTCCTAGGCTATCCATATCTTCAAAAAAAGCTCGAATATATTTTTCGGAGACTTCCTTTGGAGATATATTTAATTCCTTTGATTTGGCAATTATTTTATCGTCAACATCAGTAAAGTTTTGAACTCTTTTAACCTTGAATCCTTTATATTCTAGAAATCTATGAAGCACATCAAAAGTTATAGTGGACAAAGCATGTCCTAAATGAGGTCGGTCATAAACAGTCACACCGCAAACGTACATGTTTACTTCTTTTTTTTCTATTTTTTCTTTTTGTTTAGTTAGGGTGTTATACAAATACATATTAATTTTTTTTCAAACTACAAATTGATTGAGATGCTATGGCTTTTTCTGAACCAATAATACCAATAAAATCAGTTGTCGTACTCTTAATGTTTATCTGTTTTGGATCAATTCTTAATATTTTAGCTAAATTTAACTTCATATCTTCTATATGATTAGTCATTCTTGGTTTTTGAGCAATTATTGTATTATCTAAGTTTACAATTTTAAATTTTTTTTCACTAATTATGTCTGAAACTTTTTTCAGCATTATTGTAGAGTCTATACCTCTTAGGGATTTGTCGGTTGATGGGAAAAACTTTCCAATATCTCCTAATGAGGCCGCACCTAAAATTGAGTCAATCATTGAATGAATTAATACGTCACCATCTGAATGTCCCTTAAGCCTATATTGAAAGTCAATATCTATGCCACCAAGTCTCAATGAAGAACCTTTTTCTAATTCATGTAAATCAAATCCAGTTCCATAATAAATCAATTTATTTTCAACATCATATTTTGTAGTTATTTTTATATTGTTAATTTCGCCTGGCATTATTTTCACTTTAATTGACGTATTATCTAGTAATGAAGAGTCATCAGTATAAATATCTGAAGGAGAAATATTTTTTATATTTTCAAAAAAAATATCTTTCTTAAAAAATTGTGGTGTCTGAACATTAATTAATTTATTTCTGTCTAGAGTTTCGGTTACAAATCCATCATCATTAAAAATTTTTACGGTATCAGTTGGAGATAATCCTGGAATAACAGCATCATATTTTTGTAATAAATCTATTCCTTTCAAAAATATTTCCTGTGATGCATATGGCCTAGCAGCATCATGAATTATTAAGTAGTCTATTTGGATATTATTGCGATTAATGTGATCAACAGCTTTTAAGAATGAAGATGACCTAGTATCTGAACCTTTTAGGATAACTATTTTTTTTTCATAATCTTTACCCAATATAAAATCTTGAAATTTTGTAAAGTTGTCATTAGAAGAAACAATAAAAATTTTATCAATAAATTTTAGAGATAATATTGTTAGCAATGATTTTACTGCTACTGGAATCCCTTCAATTTCAAAAAATGTCTTATCCTGTTGAAATCTTTTTGATTTTCCTGCGGCAAGTAATATTACTGAAATTTTTTTATCAGTTTTTCTCATAACTAAATTTTATTTTTTTTTCTTTCTAATCATTATTTCATTTTCTTTCAAAGTTAATTGTAATACGTCTCCATTTTTCACCTCATTAGAAATAATCATTTTTGAAATTTTATTTTCAACTTGTTTTTGTAGTAATCTTCTTAGAGGTCTTGCTCCGTAGTATTTATCAAATCCTTGATCGGCAATAAATTCTTTCACTTTTTTATTTATTTTCAGCTCAAGATTTTTCAACTCCAATTTTTTTGATAAATTACCAAATTCTTTATCTACAATAGATAACAAATCTTCTTTATTTAAGGATTGAAAAATAATAATCTCATCAATCCTATTCAAAAATTCTGGTCTAAAATGTGACTTTAATGATTCTGAAACATTATTTTGCTTTTCTTCATTTTTTATTTCAGAATCTTGGACAAATCCAATAGATTCTTTATTAATGTAATCACTTCCTAAATTTGATGTCATAATAATTATAGTATTTGTAAAATCAACAGTTCTACCCTGCCCATCAGTTAACCTTCCATCATCCAAAACTTGTAGCAAAACGTTAAAAATATCGTCATGAGCTTTCTCTATTTCATCAAATAAAACTACACTGTAAGGATTTCTTCTAACTGCCTCAGTTAATTGTCCAGCATCATCATACCCAACATATCCTGGGGGTGCACCAATTAATCTCGCCATCGAATAACTCTCTTTGTACTCAGACATATCTACCCTTACAATATTATTTTCATCATCAAATAAGAATTCTGCGAGAGATTTTGCTAGTTCTGTTTTTCCGACTCCAGTAGGACCCATAAATATGAAAGAACCAATTGGCCTTGTAGGATCTTGTAGGCCTGCTCTACTTCTACGTATTGAATCAGAAATTCCTTTCACTGCATTAGGTTGCCCAATTACTCTTTTTTGTAATTCTTCTTCAAGTCCTAATAATTTTTTAGATTCACTTTGTATAAGGTTATCTACTGGAATACCTGTTTTTTCAGATATAACTTTTGCAATATGTTTTGGCTCGACAATTTCTATCTGTTTTTCGCTAAATCCCCATTTTTCTCTTTGGAGCCTGAGACTCTCTTCTTTTTTATATCTTTTTTCTACTATTTTTTCTGAATCTATTTTATTACCTTTTTGAAAAAGTTTATTTTCTTCTTCTTTAAGTAATGCTATTTCATTTTCAATATCAGAAATTTGATCTGGAGTTAAAGGATTTTCGATTTTCACTCTTGATAAAGATTCATCCATCAAATCTATAGCCTTATCTGGTAGAAACCTATTCTTAATGTACCTGTCAGATAATGTCACAGCAGACTCTATAGCTTCATCAGAAATTTTTAATTCATGATGCTTTTCATATTTATATCTCAATCCCTGTAGCATTTTTATTGATATATCTTTCGAAGGTTCTTTTATAAACACAGGAGAAAATCTTCTTTCAAGAGCTTGATCAGATTCAATATACTTCCTATATTCATCGGGGGTTGTAGCCCCTATAGTTTGTAATTTACCACGAGCTAGAGCAGGCTTCATCATATTAGAAGCATCTAAAGCTCCTCCGCCTGAACCGGCACCAACAACAGTATGAATCTCATCAATAAATAGAATTATTTCTCCCTGAGATTCTTCCATTTCCTTAATTATTGTTTGCATTCTTTCTTCAAATTCTCCCCTAACACCTGTTCCTGCTAATAATTGACCTAGCTGAAGCGAAAGAACTCTCTTATCTTTTAGAAAAGGATGAACATTACCACCAATAATATTTAGCGCTAACCCTTCTGCTATAGCAGTTTTACCAACTCCTGCATCACCAATCAGAACAGGATTATTTTTTGTCCTTCTAAGTAAAATTTGTTGCACTTTCTTGATTTCTGAATCTCTACCTATTATAGGATCTATCAAATTCTGCTTGGCTAAGCTTGTTAAATCTACTGAATATTTATCTAAAAATTCATACTTAGGCTTTTCTTTATTATCATCAGAATTTTGTTTAGAAAAATCTATTTCTTTCTTTTTAGGACTAAGTTCTGAATTTGGATTTGCTACCAGATATGCAAATTGAACATTGTCCACAGTAAGGCGATTACTTAAGAATAAGTCAAAAGTTATATTTTTAGTTGTTCTATATTCTTGAAGTGACCTTCTATTTATAACTCTAGTAATCGGAGAATTATTCGCTAGTTCTACCAAGCCAAGCAATACATGAATAATTTTAATTTTTTCACTTTGTGTTTTGTTAGCAATGTCTATACAAATTGAGTAGAGTTTTTGCATAAGAGTTTCATAACTTAGTTCATTTTCATAAAGCGTAAATTTGTTATCCTTGAATCCTTTCATAAGCTCAGCTTCCCAGTTTTTCAAAGATGACTCAGAAACTAGATTACTTAAAATCTTAACAACAGAACTTGTTCTTAAAAGAGATAACATTAAATGATTTATTAAGAACAATTCTTCTTTGTAGACGCTTGTTGCTAAATGTTCAGCTTGATCAAAAACTTCTAAAAGTTCTTTATCCATAATTTCTCTAGACCATATTTCTGTTGAAATCATAAACTCCTCCTATTTCTATTTTCAGGCAATTCTTTCATGGACCCTCTACTTGTATACCTAATCAATTCAGACTCAAGAAAACTATTTTTTTTCTCGAGTTCATTAATTTGTTTTAGTAGGTCTGTAATTATTTCAATCCCAGCTCTATTAATGCCAAATTTCTCTATCCAATCTTTTACTTTTTCTATTTTTTCAATATCAATTATCGAATAATATCTTGTACCACCTGGAGACCTGAATGGAACAACTAAATCCCACCTTTCATAGTTTCTTAATGTTTGCTGATGCAAACCTACTATTTTAGAAACTACTCCTATTGCATAAACCGGCTCATCTCTAGAAAAACTAATAATATTACCTCTACTTGTATAATAAAATTATAACATAATATATAAATAATGTTACTTTATAATATAAGATTATCTTATAATTACAATATAAGATAATTAATAGTTTTCGAAATCTGTATACAGATATATAATTTAGTTACACATAAATTTTATTCAAATGAGAAAACCAGAATTACCAATATTATTTAATCAGTACCAATCTTCTCTTAATAAATTCACTAAAGGGTTTTATCAAAATCTATTAGACCCTTTATATAGAACGCACAGATATTTTTTAGGGTGGATTGATGAAAAAGGAAAGGAATCTGATAGTACAGGAAAAGCTTTTAGGCCATCGATTATGATGCTAATAAATGAAGCCCTAGGTGGTAAAGAACAAAATATTTTACCTCTTGCTATGTCCATAGAACTTTTTCACAATTTTTCATTAATACATGACGATATAGAAGATAGAGATGAAATAAGGAGAAATCGAAAAACTGTTTGGAAAATTTGGGGAGAACAAATTGGAATTATTTCTGGAAGCTCAATGCATGCATTGGCAAGTAAAGCACTAGAAGAAATAAACTCTGAAGATAAAACGAAACTAATTGAACTCAGAAAAATTATAAATGAAACCTGCATAGCTGTCATAGAAGGACAATACTTAGATATAGATTTTGAAACAAGAGAAACAATAGATGTGGATGATTACTTGCAAATGATAGAAAAGAAAACTGGCGCATTGATCAAAACTTCTGTAACTCTTGGATCAATTCTTGAAGCAAAAGATAAACAAACAACTGAAATTTTTGCTGATATTGGAAAAACCTTCGGCCATATGTTCCAAATTAAGGATGATGTACTAGGAATATGGGGGAACAGTGAATTTGGCAAACCCATTGGAAGCGATATATTAAAGAAAAAAAAGTCTTTCCCTATCTTAAAGCTTATACAATCTAGCGATTCAGATGATAAAAAAATAGTTTACAATATCTTCAATAACGAAATAGACGAAGAGAAAAAAGAAACTATACTAAAATTAATGGATAAATATGATGTCGAATCTTACTGTGAATCAATTTTGAATGATAAGTACAAACATACAATTTCATTGATTAAAAAATTAGAGATTTCTGATAAATATAAAAATATGCTTTTAGATACAAATTTTTTTCTAATGCATCGCAAGAGATAATGAACCTAATAATTACTAATAAGCATCTTAAAATCAATAAACCAATAGATGGTTTTGAATTTTACTTCTTAAAAAAAAATGATGATTTCACAAAATTAAAAGAATTATTAGATAATAAAAGGCCTGAAAAAATTATTTCTCTAGACTTTGCACTACAAACTGTAAATCAGATTCAAGATAATAGCATTATAGTTGCAAAAGAAACTATAAGCATTAATGCAAAACCAATTAATTGGGCTGTCCCTAGAGAAGACAGATGGATAGATACTTCAGAAGAATTAAATAAATCAATTTGTGACATTTTAGAAAAATTAGCCTTTCAGCATTATGTTGGATCTGGAATTGAATTAGAAAATGCACACAGTATAATCGAGAGAAGTAATGCTAAAAAATGGATCAGTGACAATTTACACGGTACATTCATAGATGGATATTCAGCTAGATTGAATGAGATTATTCAAGAAAATTCAATTAATATATCAATAATTAGAATAATAAATTCAAAATTTCCAATTCCTGATTCTAAAAGTAAAGGATTTTGGAGTCAAAGCAAAAGATTTCTAAAAGAGCTTTATTTTTACAAAATCAAAGCAAAATCTATAAAGAATGAAATAATTGATAAGAATTTATTCTATGAGTTTTCAAAAATTATATAGTATGAAAAATCTAATCTTTAACAAAAATGATAATTACTTAAGTTACGATGAATCTTTAAAGATTTGCTATAAAATCATAAATGAAAATTATGAAAATTTTCCAATCTATATGTTTTTTATCAAAAAAAATCTAATGAATGATTTTGCCAGCATTTATGCATTTTCAAGAGGAATCGATTACATAGGTGACGAACTAGATAAAGAAATCACCTCTGAAGGATTAGAAATTTGGAAAAAAGAATTAGAGCTTGCTTTTGAAAACAAAGCTTCAAATCCTATATTCATTGCTCTAGAAAAAACATTAAAAAAATACAATTTGCCAAAACTTCCTTTTGAAAAATTAATAAAAGCAAATCACATAGATCAAAAAAAAAATAAATATTCTTCATTGAATGATCTATTCTATTATTGCGAGCATTCAGCAAATCCTGTTGGAGAAATTGTGCTAAGAATCTTGGGCTATAAAGAGAAAAAGCTAATAGAACTTTCTAATAATATATGCACAGCGCTTCAACTGACTAACTTTATACAAGATATCAAAATAGACTTAATTAAAAATAGGACATATATACCATCTGAATTATTATCTAAGCATAAAATTGATTTATCAAAATTAAATGATAAAAATATTTTTGAAAATAAAACTTATAAAAAAAATTTTGAAAAATTAATCATTGAACTGGTAAGCATTAATAAAAAGCTTTATGAAGATGGTAAGAAGCTTACATCGTTACTTAAAAGAAAAGATGCACTTATTATACAGATATTTATTAGTTCCGGAGAAAAGATATTAAAAAAAATCAGTACTAATAAAACAAAAATCCTACAGAAAAAACCAAAAACAAACTATCTAGAAAAATTTATCATAATACTCAAATCATTTATAAAATCTTATCTAAAATAAAATTGAAAAAAAATAATGAAAAAATAGCAATAATTGGTGGAGGTATTTCTGGAATAACTGCATCCGTATTACTTATAGAAAAAGGCTATAAAGTCGATATTTTTGAAGCTAAAAAAAATTTAGGTGGCAGAGCTGGTTCAATACAAAATAAAAATATTACAGTTGATATAGGTCAGCATATATTTTTACCTTCATATAAAACTTTTCTAGAAGTATTGGATAAATTAGGCTTGAACAATTATTTAAATATTGAGAAAAAACTGAATATCCCAATTCAATATAAAGGGAAAAAATATCTCCTAAAATCAAGAATTCCTTTCTTTCCTCTTAATATGATGTTTTCTGTAATAGGCTATAAAAACTTAAAATTTTCAGAAAGGATAAAAATAATAATATGCTTATACAAATTATCAAAGCTTAAAGATAATAATTCAAAAACTTCTTTTTTATCCTGGTTAAAACAGAATGGGCAAAACAATAATATGATAAAAAAGTTTTGGGACATAATTTGCAAACCTGCATTCAATTCTGACTTGAATAAAATTTCAATAAATCATGCAAAAAATCTATTTAAACTAATGATCTTCGACTATAAAAAAAATGTAGGGATTTGTTATTTTAAAAAACCATTTAGCGAAATTATAGAAAAAAAATTCCATTCCTATTTGAAGAATAACAATTCAAATTTATTCAAAGCAGAAAAAATAGAAGAAATCAAATCATTTCAAAAAAAAATTTCCCTCAGAAGTAAAAAAGAAAATTACATTTACGACAAAGCTATAGTAGCAACAAATTTAGGAGGGATAAAAAATTATGGTGAGAATCTTATTGATAACAACGTAAAAACAGATTCAATCATAAACATTTATTTTTGGTTTGATAAAAAAATAATCGATGAAGATTTTATTAGTTTTTCAGACTCTAAACTAGAATGGGTATTTTCGGATAATAAATTAATTAAATCAAAAAAGGAATATAGGATATCAATTTCGATAAGCGCTGCGAACAATAAGTTAAAAATCCAAAATGAAAAGCTAATTCTTGAATATGAAAAAATCCTTAGAAAAGAATTAAATATTTCAAAAAAAGTAAAAACTATAAGATCCCTGATAATAAGATCTCCAAAAGCAACTCAAATCAAAATGAAAAATAATAATATAAAGAGAAAAAATAAAAACATATATTTTGTAGGAGACTGGACCTTATCTAGCTTACCTAATACTATGGAGACAGCAGCATTGTCTTCAAAAAAACTCATAGATAATTACTTCAAATAATTGAACCTAAAATATTTTCTTTCTTGATAGGACCAGTTTTTACAGAATCACATGATTTACCAAATAAGGATGTATTATCAGACAACATAAAATATTCGTTTTCACCTATATCACAATCAAAATTTACTGAAAAAGGAATAGAAATATTTTGTATTTTTTCTTGATTTACAAAAAAATATTTATCAATAATTTTCAAGTTTTCATTTGGTAGAGCGACGGCTCTTTTTATATGATTTATAGAATGAATATCACAAAAATAAACTACTACATCATTTCTTTTGATTTTTGAAAAGTCAGATATTTTTCTCAACAAGTAATATGAACCTTCATGGAAATTTGGTTCCATACTATTACTATTGATTTCAGATATTTTAAAAATCATGTAATTTTTTCTAAAAATTAGTATATTCAATAAATTTTTAATGAAAGGTATTATCAAACTTCGAAAATTTGTCATAATATATATTCTATAACTATAAGAAAAAATTTAAACAAGGAGAAAAAATGTTAAATAATATTTTTGAAAAAGTATTTAATGTGCATGAAGCAACTAGTCATTGCGATATCCCGTGTGGCATATATGACCCAAAAGACGCTATTCAGGCAGCTCAAACAGTTGTCAGAATGACAGAGTTGATTGATGAGTTAGATTACTCTAAAGGCCCATCTGCAAGTCTAGGCAACTCCATGGCAAGGTATGTTGCAGCAAAAGAAGAACACGCTAAAAAAGCAAAAGATGACATTTTAGTAATATGGACAGATTATTTCAAACCAGAGCATTTGGAAAAATATCCTGATCTCCATGAAAAAGTTTGGAATGCTTGTAAACTTGGATCTTTTGTAAAAGTAAATGTAGATCTTGGAAAAGCTAAGGAATTCAAGGCTGCTTTAGAAGAAATTGGTGAGATTTTTTGGGAAACTAAAAAATAATTATTTTTTTAGGCAGAGTCAATTTGATTCTGCCTAAATCTCTCTTAACAATAGAACTAAAGACAAAATCAGTAGTGTAACACCTAAAATCTTGCGAAGCTGATTATCATTCGCAATTGCTACAAACCTTGATCCAAAATACATTCCGATTACAGTTGGAAGAACAACAGACAAAACTAAAATATAGTCAAACCCTCCTGAAAATGAATGACCTAAATAAGCTGAGATTCCAACTAATACTGACAAAAATAAGTTTATACCTCCTGCTTTCTTAATATTCATCCTTAAGAAATAAACAAAAGCTGGAACCCTTAGTACTCCCAAAGCTAAACCAACAGTCCCTCCAAAATAAGATATAAAAATTCCTACTAAAATTTCATATATTGAATTTTTTTTTGAAGGTTTGTCTTCAAATTCACTTATTTTATAAAATGTCATGACTAATCCGGATAAAACAAGACAAAAAATCATGATTATTAAGAGAAATATTTCAGGTATTTGAAAAGCAAAATAGCCTCCTAGAAATGCTGCAATCATTGAGGGTATAGCTATTCTAAAAGAGGATTTTATTGGAACTCGGTTTTGTTTTATCGCAGGTATTAATGCTGCTGTTGAACCAAAAATTACAGCCAGCAAATTAGTAGATGCAGCTAAGATTGGCTCTATACCCAAAATAATTATAATAGGTAATCTTACAGCACCTAATGCAATCCCTAAAAATCCACCTAGAAAGCCAATTAATAAGCAAATTACTGATAAGAATATGTAAATATTTATAGAATATTCCATTATTTATGCCACCAATTGTGGAACAACAGCCAAAAGTACTCCTGCCACAGTAGCTGTGCCAATAACTCCTGCTATATTAGGACCCATTGCATGCATCAAGATATAGTTATCTGGATCTTCTCTAAAAGCTTCATTTTGAACTACTCTAGCAGCCATAGGTACGGCAGATACTCCTGCTGCTCCTATCATTGGATTTATAGGTTTCTTAAGAAAAAAGTTCATAAATTTTGCAAGTAATATTCCAGAAATAGTTGCAAACACAAAAGATACTAACCCAAGAATAAAAATAGATATTGTTTCTACTTTCAAAAAAACACTAGCAGGCATGGTGGCTCCAACAGATAAACCTAGAAGAATAACAACTATATTCATCAATTCATTTTGGGCAGTTTTTGCTAATCTGTCTACTACTCCAGATTCTCTCAAAATATTACCAAACATCATAATTGAAATAAGAGGAGATGCATCCGGGACTAAAATACTAACAATCAAAATTGTCAAAATTGGAAATATTATTTTAGTTCTTTTAGAAATTTTCTTTTCAGAATAATCCATCCTAATTAGTCTCTCATTTTTTGTAGTAAAGAATCTTATTATAGGAGGTTGAATTATAGGGACTAAAGCCATATATGAATAAGCAGCAACAGCAGTTGCTCCCACTATATCGCTCATATTATATAAAGGCAAACTATTTCCTAATTCTCTCATCCTTGTTGATATGAATATTGTAGTAGGACCATCAGCTCCTCCTATGATACCTATAGAAGCTGCTTCTAAAATTCCAAAATCAAAAAATGGGGTCATGCTAATAAATAAAGCACCTAATAAAGCTGCAAATACACCAATTTGGGCAGCAGCACCCAATAATAACGTCTTAGGATTAGATAGAACGGGTTCAAAATCTGTTAATGCACCCATACCTAAAAATATTAATAAAGGCAGTATATCATTAGTCATTCCAATATCCTGAAAAATTCTGAGAAATCCATCTGGCTCTCCATTTCCACCTATTCTAATTAATTCACCCATAGGAAGATTTGCTAATAAGATACCTGTAGAAATAGGAACCAATAAAAGAGGTTCTTTCTTTTTATAAATTCCAACATAATATAAAAGGAATGAAATAAGCCACATTATTATCATCTTAGGATTAGATAGTAAGTCGTTTATACCTTCAATTAGTGGCTCTATGTAATCGATCATAAAAATATTCTCAGGCTTAATTTATTTCAACTAATGGTTGATCATATTGAACATTATCATCTACTTTCACATAGATAGTGCCCACTTTACCGGATTTATTGGAAGATATAATATTTTCCATTTTCATAGATTCAATAACCAACAATGGAGTACCCGATTCTACTTCTTCATTCTCAGAAACTAAAACTTTTAAGACCTTACCTGGCATTAGAGCCTTAATCGAATTACCATCTACCTTTGCATCTAAAGATTCAGGTTTAGGTTGATTATTATTTTTAATAGCATTTGAAGGAGCTTGAGGAGTCAAACTCTGTTTCGCCTGAGGTATTTTAGGCTCTGGGATACTTGATCTTGTACTAATATCTTTGCTTACACTTAATATCTCACCATTAACACTTACTTCATAAGAATTATTATTTTCAGATAAAATTTCGACATCAAATTGTTGGCCATTAATATTTAATTTATATTTCATCAATTTAAATCCTTCTAAACTTTTTTTGCATCATTCTTGATCTATTTATTGTTATCCATGATGATTGAAGTGTATTTTCAGTACTTTTACTTGCTTTACTTTTATTATTTTCAAACAAAGAAACAGCAACAGCAGCTGCAATTTCATTTGTTGAATTTTTACTTTTTTTATAAAATGAGACAGCAATAGCAGCAGCAATTTCTAATAAACTATCACCATTTTCTTTATTAGTTACTATAACTTTTTTTGATTCTTTTTGAAAAATTTTTTTCTCTAAAAAAGTTAGTATATTTATAGATATTAAAAGGATTATTAAAACTAAAAAAACTACACTAGTTCCTATCCATAATAAACTCAATCCATCCAAAACTGAATCATTCAAAACTTTCCTCGATTATGTCAAATTGCTTATTACTAGATATCGCCATTATACTATTATTTTCTAAAATTTGAACAGAAATTAATCTATCATTTATTTTTAGTATTCTATTTGTGTAATTATAAATTTTGATATTATCAAATTCTGACCTCATTTCCCGATAATTCTTTATAGAATTACTTAATGAAATCTCAGAAAATTTTATTTTAGATGAAATAGGTTTTTGAGAAATTTTTGATAATTCGAAACTTGGGATTACGCCTATTTTTTTATATCCTCCAGTTGTTTGAGAATCATTCAATAAAATTATCGGTTGACCATCAGGAGGGATTTGTACAGTGCCAGCAGAAACTTCTGAAGAAATTTCATTTTGTTCTTTGAATGCATCAATGGGATCTCCAATCAATCTAATGCCTTGCCTACTGAATTGATCTGAGATAGTAAATTCTTTATTTTCAAACATTTTTCTTAAGTTTTGAGATTTGAATTTATCATCATAAATAATATTTATATTTTCATCATTAAGTATCCATTTTTTAAAAAAAGAATTTTCTGATAGAAATATATTTTTATTATTTGATGTTTTTACATGGATTTCATCTCCTGAAAAAATCCTCAAATTATTTGTGATACTCGAAGGTTGATGATATGAGTAAGAACCTAAAATTTTATCAATATTGAATCCACCTGAAACTGATAAATAAAAAATATTTCCATTTTGGGGAAATGGGATCTCTAATTTATCACCTGACATTACCTTAAATGAAGAATTAGTTTTATAAATATAATTATTGTTAATAGTAAAAGAGTCAGAAGGCCCTGTAATCGAAAGAACTAAATCAGTATAAAATTCGCATGAAAACCCACCAAGGGTTTCTATACAAGGTTCGTTGATATCATTTCCAGAAAGTCTATTTGCTAATTGGAATGAAAAAAGATCTAATGCACCAGATTTAGAAACTCCTATTTTTTTCTGGCCAAATCTACCTTTATCTTGAAAACTTGATAATATTCCCGAATTTATAATTTTTATCATATCTCTAAAAATCTTAAGTTTACTCCCCCTTTTAGTAGTGCTGGAGGATTTGCTTCTGTATCAAATAGTTTTGTTTCAGTTTTACCGATAATATTCCATCCACCAGGTGACTCAAACGGATATACACCAGTTTGAATTCCTGCAATTCCTACTGATCCTGCAGGGACTGAAATTCTAGGAGTAGAAAGTCTTGGAAAAGAAATTTTTTCATCTAATCCACCTAAGTAAGGAAATCCAGGCATAAAACCAATCATATAAATTCTGTATGTACGAGAAGTATGAATTTTTACAATTTGTTTTTCAGAAATTTTTAGTTTATCAGACATCATACTAAGATCTGGACCGTAAACTCCACCATAATTAACTGGGATCTCTATAACTTCCTCACTATCTGAATTAAGTTGCAAATTATACATTGATTCCAATAATGTTTTTTCTACAAAAACTTTCAATTTTTCAAAGTCAATTAGCAAATTATTATAATCAATGATTATGCTATTAAAAGTTGGATAAATATCTTCTATAAATTCACTAGATTTAAGATCAGATTCAAATGAGTCTAATATTTTATATAATATTCTATTAGTTTCTATTTCAATATTTTCAGAAAAGTTGATCACAAGAGAGCAATCACCATGAAAACTTATCCTAAATTTTTCTATCATAAAATAATATTAGCCATAGAAGTAACAATTACATTATTTTCTGCAAATGATTTATTCAAGCTTTTAGCAATATCTAATGCACCCTTAGTATCTCCATGCAAACAAATTGAATCAAAATCAACCTTAATTTTCTCACCATTAAAAGTAATTACTTCATTTTTTTTGATCATTTTAATAGTTCGATCTGAAATTTTTTGTGAATCTTCAATAACAGAACCATCAACAGATCTTGGGCATAAAGACCCATCTTCCATCAACTCTCTATCTGCATAAGTTTCTCTGGAAATTTTAGCTCCTAAATCTGTGGCTAATTTTTCCCACATAGATCCTGCCAAAACAACATGTATTAGATCATTACTAATAGACTTTATTGCATTGATAATAGCTTTTGCAGTTTTTTCATCCTTGACTGCTTTATTGTACAAAGCCCCATGTGGCTTTACATGTGCAATGTTTTCTAATCCAACAAAGCCAATTAACGCTCCAACTTGATACTTAATCAAATTTTCAATTTCATCAGGTGGTAAATCCATATCTCTTCTTCCAAATCCAGCAAGGTCAGGATAAGAAGGATGAGCTCCTATTGCAACATTATATTTTTGAGATAAATCAACTGTCCTTTTTATCCAATTATGATCTCCTGCATGAAATCCTGTAGCAATATTAGAAGATGAAATATACTTAATTATTTCTTCATCATAGCCAAGCTTATATGAACCAAAGGATTCTCCAATATCAGCATTTAAGTCAATCTTATTCATACTAATCCAAGTAAATCTTTTGACCAGTTGAATAAGAATCAAAAATAGCATCGGTAAACTTCATATACTTAACCCCATCCGTAAAATTGGTATGAGTAATAATTTCCTCGCCACGTATTGCATTTATAAATTCTTCTTCAACTCTCCAAGATCCTTTTTCTTCTTCAGGGATATCTATTTCTTCTAATTGGTTCTGACCCTGTTCAGCTCCATATAATTTTAATCCAGGTGCGCCTGGATCATTGGTTGTTTCAGTCTTAATAACTAATGTTCCTTTTGTACCATGAATCCACATTTCTGATTCTGGAGCCATTCCTGAAACCATAGTAAATTGTAAATTAGCTGTACCTCCACTAACCATTTCACAAAGAACGTCAAGATGATCTGGGATATCAGTGTATGCATAATTACCATCATAATCTACTCTGGTATTCATTATAGTCTGAGCATTTGCTGTAATAGATTTTGCTGGACCTAACCACCTCATAATAGCTTCGTACCAAATCCCCATCTGCATAATATTATTACCTGATAAATCACGATTATTTCTCCAATGAAATTCTTGGTTTTCTTTAGGAAAATCATTTCCCGCTGTAACCATGCCTCTAAGATTTACCAAGTTCCCAATATATCCTGAGGAAATTAGTCTTTTTATTGTTTTATCTATAGGTAATGTATGGGGGGCAGGCACTATTTGAGCTACTAAATTAGAATATGATTGAGCACAGTCATACATTTCCATAGCTTCTTGAGCATTCATACACATTCTAGCTTCACATAACACATGCTTCCCTGACTGCAATGCTTCAACAGTAAGCTTTTTATGCATATATGGCCAAGTACCAATTACAACAGCGTCGATCCCGTTATCATAAACTACTTCATGCCAATTATCATAGTAATTCTTAATTTCAAATTGAGAAGCAACTGCGCTAGAGGACTTAATTGTTCTATTTGCTACAGAAACGATTTCAACTCCTTCAATTTTTTGAAGTAGAGGAATATGCTTTAAGACAGTATTTCCACCAGCACCAACAATTCCAACTTTTATTACATCACTCATTTTTTCACCTATTATGTATTATTTTTTATATTATTTATTTTTAGAATTTCGTTAACATTATTGCAAGTGTTAGAAAATCATATTAGAAATATATTATTTTATGGAACCAAAAGCTGTAAATAGATTAAGTGATGGCTTAGAAATTATTTGGCCTAAGGATATATCATGCCTATATCCATATAAATACCTAAGACTACAATGTGCTTGTGCAAATTGTGTGGAAGAATTGACTGGGAAAAAGTTACTAAAAGTAACTGAAGTACCAGACGATATAATTGTAGTAGATTATCTTATAGTTGGTAAATATGCATTGCAACCTCTGTGGTCAGATGGTCACGAAAGCGGAATTTATCCATACAATAGCCTTCTTTCTTATGCTATAAATGATGAAACAGTTATTTGTGATAAAAAAACTGAGTTGATTGATGAGATTAAAAAACTAGATATCTAGCAGTTTTTTTACAGTCTCAAAAACATCATCGCTATCTGGCATAAATTCTTCTTCTAACCCTTTGCTATATGGAACAGGTGTATGAGGAGCCGTAACTCTTTTTACTGGAGCATCTAAATAATCAAATGCTTTATCTGAAACAACCGCTGCAATTTCACTTGCAATACTAGCTCTGGGATTGTCTTCATCTACAACAACTATCCTATTTGTTTTTTTCACTGAATCAATAACAATTTTTTCATCTAATGGAGATAATGATAAAAGATCTATCACCTCAGCATTTATATCCATTTTTTCTAGTTTTTCTGCAGCTTCCATGCATACAACCGAAGTATAACTCATACCAACTAAAGTAACATCAGTACCCTCCTTAAGACATCTGCCTTTTCCTAACTCTATTTGGTAATCCTCGTCGGGTACAAATCCTGTCATATTAATCAATTTTTTATCATTCACGACAAAAACAGGATCATCATCTCTAATTGCTGCTGAAAGTAATCCCTTTACAGAGTAAGGATCGGAAGGAGTAACAACTTTTAATCCAGGGATATGCGCCAAGATAGAATAGAATGCACTGGAGTGTTGAGCCGCATGACCCGTTCCTCCTCCGGATCTAGCAAAAAGAGTTAGCGGAACCTTTGTTTGTCCTCCAAACATATATCTACTTTTGGCGGCATTAGATAATAATTGGTCAAATGCAACAGTAGTAAAATCAAAATACATCAAGTCTACGACAGGTCTTAGGCCTGTTAGCGCTGCTCCAATTGCTGCACCAACAAATCCAGCCTCAGAGATTGGTGCATCCATTATTCTTTCAACTCCAAAATCTTGAACAAGACCCTTTGTAGCTGCAAAAGGGCCTCCCCAGGCATCTAATGGTTCTTTGGTTTTTTTATCAAAGCCACCAGAAATATCTTCACCAATAATTAGAACATTTTCATCATATTCTAGCTCAGATCTCAAAGTATTATTAAATGCATCTCTATATCTCATTTCAGTCCCTTTTACGTTAAACCCTGGACCTAATTTATTTGAATTATTTAAAGTCATAATTTCCTCTTAATATTTTTATCTTAAACCTTTTAAGTCATTTGAGTAATTTACATATACATCATCATAGAGAGTCTCTGTTGGTGGCAGAGGGCTTGAGAGACCAAACTCAACTGCATTCTCTATTTCTATCTCTATATTCTTTTTCAATTTATCTAAATCTTTTCGAGATAATAATTTTTGATCAAGAACTTTTTTTTCGAAGGTCTTAATACAATCTTTATTTTTCCAAATCTCTTCTTCAGCCTCAGTTCTGTATTTTTCTGGTTGGTCTGCATGAAAATGACCATGATATCTATATGTTTTTAATTCTAATAATGTTGGTCCTAAACCATTTCTAGCCCGAGAAACAGCTTCTTCTGCTGCTTCATAAACCTGAAAAACATCCATTCCATCAACAATTACTCCAGGAATATTATATGAAGCAGCCCTATCTGCTATATCTTCTACGGAAACTGCATACCATGAAGGAGTGGCCTCAGCATATTGATTATTTTCACATGCAAAAATAACTGGTAGTTTCCAAATTGAGGCTAAATTCATAGATTCATGTAAAACTCCTTGAGATGATGCACCATCTCCAAAAAATGCAACTCCTATAGAATCCTTCTCCTTGCCCTTGAATTTAGCAGTTAATGCAGCACCTACGGCTAGTGGGATTGAAGCTCCAACAATAGCATTAGCACCAAGCATTCCTTTAGAGAAGTCAGCTATATGCATTGATCCTCCCTTTCCTTTACAATTTCCCGTATATTTCCCCATTATTTCTGCCATCATTTTATCGGTTTCTAGGCCTTTTGCTATGCAATGCCCATGCCCCCTATGAGTAGATCCAATCCAATCCTTTTCTGTTAAGTGAGCACATATTCCAGTAGGTACAGCCTCCTGTCCATCGGAAGGATGAGTAACACCCATAGAATTGCCTTTATAAGTTTGTTCAAGCATGGATTCTTCAAAAAATCTTATCCTGCACATAGTTTCATAAATCCATATTAATTTGTCTTTGGTTATCAAAATTTACCTTTCAAAAATATATAAAATTTAAATCCTTTAAAAGAATATTGCAATTAAATTAAAATATTTGCATAAAAATAAGGTCCCTTTTAAAGAAAAAAATAGTAGAATGATCTAAGATTAATGTAATTCAAAAAAAACATCAGGAGGGCTATAACTTTGGATCCGTTTGCACCCACAGCTGGAGAGTGGAACGAAATAGCTAGGACAATAACGTTTTTAACGTTAGCTTTGGTTTCAGCTATTTTAACTGGACCTATTTTATTAGTAGCACATGCAATAATACCATCTGCTGTAGATTCTAAAACTATAAGTAGTAAGTTTAATAAGATCAGACCAATACTATATTTAGTTGGATTTGCAGGGTTAGCCTCAATTATTACATTCTTCCTTTTGGCTTTTTTCAATATATATCCAGTACTAGAAAGAATTTATCCTAGATTCTGGCAGTAGAAATAATTTTGGAGAAGAAAAATTATTAAGAAAATTATAAACAGAATAAAAGAATTAGATAGAACAACTCCATTATGGGTGAAGGTTTTAATTCCACTTGTAGGGCTTGGAGGTCTTACCACTTTAGCAATAATTTCTATATTACTAGCAGGACTTTTTAATGCTTGGCTTGGACAACCATTACCAGTTCTTGGGTTTGAACAGACCTTTGATCAGCCTATAAATTTCCCTCATACAAAACACGCAGCCCCAGTCTCTGAAGGTGGATTAGGCATGGACTGTACATATTGCCACAGAACTGTTGCAAAAGCTTCTTCAGCTCATGTTCCAGCTGTTGAATTGTGTGCAAGTTGTCATAGAGCTGTAGGCAGCTATGAAAGTGAAGATTTAATTAAATTAAGGGAAGCTTCAGGTATATTTGAAAATGCTGAAGATAAGCAAGTAATAGTTGATTCTGAAATGGCATCGCCTATTAATTGGAGAAGAGTTCACAGACTTCCTGATCATGTAAGATTCGTTCACTCAGCTCATATAGATTATTTAACCAATCATCCATCAGCAATTGGAAATGTACCAGATCGTCTTGATTTGGAAGGGAAAGAAACAGTTCCGGCTTCACAGGTTTGTTCAACTTGTCATGGAGATGTAGCAAGTATGGAAAAAGTTTATCAAGTTGAACCATTAAAAATGGGTCAATGTGTCAATTGCCATAGAAAAAATGGAGGTCCTACTGATTGTGCGGCGTGTCATCATTAGTAATTAGAAGAGAGATATTTTGAGGAAATTATGAAAATAAACAGGAGAGAATTTTTATCACTAAGTGGGAAATCAGCAGCAGGTGCTGTGATATTTGCTGCATGTTCAATTCCTGAAAAAGAACTGATTGTTCAAAGTCCAGTAGATATGCCAGAAGACCTTGTAAGAGGTATAGATTCTTGGTATGCTACGTCGTGGTCTGAAGGAGCTTCCGGAGACGGAGTTTTGGTAAGAATCTTAGAAGGTAGAATAAAAAAATTAAAGGGTAATCCAGATCACCCTGTTAATAGAGGCGGAGCAAGATCTAACTTAGATTTTGCTTTACAACTACATTACAACCCTGATCGATTACACAAGCCAAAATTAAGAAGATCTAAAGATGGAATCCTCGCAAATACCTCAGTGGATGAGATGGATAAATACATCAAAGAAGCAACAGCCAAAGGAAAAAAGATTGTTGTTGTCACCAACCCTTCAAGAAGTTCTGAAGGTTGGATTTCTCAGAAATTTGCAGAAAGTAGAGGAGGAAGGTACCTTACATATGAAGCTTTAGACCAAACAAATCTACATGAGGCATTATTTGAGCTTTTTGAAACAGATGAAATTCCTCATTTTGATATATCTCATGCTGATAACGTTTTATCTTTTGGAGCTGACTGGATAGAAAATTGGATTTCACCAGCTCAGTATGGTACTGCCTATGGAGAATTAAGATCAGGAACAAGAGGGTTCTTTGCGCACGTAGAGCCAAGATTTTCTTTGACATCTGCTAATTCTGATATTTGGATGTCTCCATATCCTGGAACAGAAGGAGACATAGCCTTATCAATTGCTAATGTCATTATCAAAGAGAAACTTGTCCCAGAAAATCAAATTAATGATTTCTTAAATAAATTACCAAATGGAAAAATAGAATTTGGGTATAACCCAGAAGATGTAGAAAAAAGAACAGGTGTTGCCAAAGAAAAAATTATAGAAGTGGCTCATAAGATTTCAAAAGGTAAGAGCATAGTTTTTGCAGGTGGATCAACAGCTGCATATACAAATGGAAAATTTAACACTTATGCTGTTTATTCTCTAAACATTCTTCTAGGTTCAGTTGGCAAAACCGGAGGAATAATAATAAACCCTGAAGTTGAAAAAGAATATATAGGTGGTTCTAATCAATCTAACAGCCTAGAACAGTGGCAAGAGGAATTAGCTCAATGGAGAGCAGGTTACGTTGATACAGTTATTATTAAGGGTGTAGATTTAGCTTATTCAATGCCAAATTCATTAGATGTTTTAGGTGCTCTTAAAAATGTTGAAACCGTTATTTCTTTTGGGAATATGATGAATGAAACATTAAATGCATCAGACATAGTTGTTCCAGATACAACATTTTTTGAGGAATGGGGATCAGAAATACCAAATCCTCTACCTGGATACATGACAGTTTCTTTACAACAACCAGTTGTAGTTAAGGATGGGCCAGGTGCTTCTGGTGCTGTTAGCTATGTAGACACATTATTAGATTTAGAACCTTCAATTAGTGGATCAAACAAATCATTAGTTAAGAAAATTTTTGATAATGAATATACGGAATCTAATAGTTCAGGATCAGTTATTGCAAGCGACAAAAATTCATTTATGAATGGAGTACAGCAAAGAGGCGGATATTGGAATAAATCTATAACTGCAGAGCAAAAGAAAATTAGACTAAAAAACACATTTGAATTTGAGAATGAAAATGTGTTTTCAAACTCTGATTCAAGCTTTGGAGAGGAATTTCATCTAATTCCTTTCACAAATAATTTAGGTGACGGAAAATATGCAAATGTTCCTCTAGCTCAAGAAGCCTATGAAGGTATCACAACAGCTGCATGGGAAACATGGGTAGAAATCAATGCCCAACAAGCAGATCAAATGGGAATAAAAGAGGGAGATATTATTAGCTTAAAATCTGATTCAGGTGAAATTAGATGCCTTGCATACCCGCACCCTGCCGTACAACCAGGAACTGTTTGTGTACCAACAGGTCAAGGAACAGAAAAAGGTGGAAGATATTCTGAAAATAGAGGATCAAATGTGCTAAAGATTTTATCAGGACTAAAAGATGAAAAGTCTGGCTCATTTGCATGGGCATCAACTAAAGTTTCATTAAAAAGAGCAGGTGGTAATAAAACCATGCCTAAATTTGAAGGTGATGTAACTGCATTCCCGGTTGAACCTGGAATACCAGTTTTAGTTGTAAAGCCAGGACAAACTGCTCATGAAGCTGAGGAAGAGAATCATCACAAGTATCAAGAATCTATAAACTTTAGAGAGAGTCATGGTGATGGCCATGGACATGGTGATGACCACGGAGATGATCATGGTGATGACAAAGAGAAAAGTTCTCATTAAATTATTAAAGAGGAAAAATTATGGTAGCAGAAAAAAATAGAAGTTGGGGAATGGTAATTGATACCGATAAATGTAACGGATGCAGCGGTTGTGTTACAGCATGCCAAGTTGAAAACAATATCCCTCTAAACGATCAAAATAAATTTGAACGAGGAAGAGTGATGTCTTGGATAAGGATTGAAAGATATTGGGAGGGAGAATTCCCTAATGTAAAAGCTAGATTTATACCTATAATGTGTCAACATTGTGAAAATGCACCATGTGAACCTGTTTGTCCCGTTTATGCCACTTATCATAATAACGAGGGATTAAATGTCCAAGTATATAACAGATGTGTTGGTACAAGATATTGTGCTAACGGTTGTCCATATATAGTAAGAATGTTTAACTATTGGGAGCCTACATGGCCAGAAGAAATTAGAAATCACCTTAATCCAGACGTTACTATTAGAAGTAGAGGGATAATGGAAAAATGTAGCATGTGCATGCAAAGGATTAAGAGAGGCGAAAGAAACGCTGGTGACCAGTTGCAGGATGGAGAAATAAAAACAGCCTGCCAAGAAGCATGTACTACAGGTGCAATAACTTTTGGAGATCTCAATGATCCTGAAAGTGAAGTTTCTATACTTGCAAAAAGTGACAGGAAATATTCCTTAATGCCTCAATTAAATACAAATCCAAATGTAGTATATTTAGCAACAGTAGACCCATATAAAGATAAAAATTTAGGAGAGAAAGCTAAAACTAATGAGCACTAACGAAGAACATTTTCATTGGCCTCCAAGTGATCCTAAAGTAGTAAAAGAAGAACTTATATCTAGTACTAAAAGAGGTGGAGGATTTATTAAGAAAAGTATTTGGGTACTTTCACTATTGAGTATTCTCGGTATAGTGGGGCTACTAGGTAAATTATTTTTAGAGAGTAATGATCAGACTCAATGGGGATATATTGCTGCAATCTTGGCTTTTATTTTAAGTACAGCTTCAGGAGCACCAATGGTGGCAGTTGCACCATTAATAGCTAAAGCTAACTGGGCAAGACCTATTTCAAGAATTGCGCATATCATTGGAGTTGTTGGAATAGTTAACATTATTATTATGATTCCATTACTTTGGGTTTTACCCCCTCTTGTAGTTGAGGGTGCTAGAAGAAGGTCTATTTGGTTTGAAGCACCAAATTATAGCCCTCATTTTTGGGACACACTAAGCTTAATAATGCTAGCAATTGTTGGTGTTGCTTTATTATATTCATCAGCTCTACCGGATTTCGCTACTATCAGAGACAATTCAAGTGGAACAAAAAAAAGAGTAGCAGGATTTTTAGCTAGAGGATTTGTTGGATCTACTGTTCAATGGAGTACTCTAAGAATGAGAATTGGGATGATGAGTACATTTTATTTCTTTACCTTAATTTTTGTCCATACCTTAATTTCAATAGATCTTAGTTTAAGTATGGTTCCTGGTTGGAGAGATGCAATTTATCCTATGGCTCATGCAATGGGAGGAATACAAGGTGGAATTGCTTCAGTAATAATCGTTGCATGGATAGTAAGAAAATATTTTGGATATGAAAACTATATAACAATTAATCAATTTTGGGCTCTTGGCAGACTAATGTTTGCGGCCAGCCTAATGTGGATTTACTTTTTTTATTCAGCATTTATTGTATTTTGGTATGGAAGATCAATGTCTGACACAGCATGGTTAGATTTATTGATTAGAGGTCCAATGATGTATGTTTTTATACTTGGAATGCTATTTAGTTTTATTTTCCCATGGTGGTGGCTTATATGGAATAAGGTAAGAAACTCTGTAAATGGTCCTTTTTATGGTGCTATTTTAGCCATCTTGGGAGTTTTTTTTGAAAGAGTTAGATTATATGTGCCAGCTTGGTCAGTTGACCCTTCTCTGATCCATGATAAATGGTTGAAAGTTATACCTAAAACTTTATTTCCTGATATATGGGATATATTGGTATTAGTAGGTGCTGTGAGCTCTGTATTTCTTATTGTTATGATTGTTTCAAGAATAGTGCCATTTATTGGAGTATGGGAAATTCAACAGTTTAATTTATTGGCTAAACCAGTAAAGTATATTAAAGCTCATGGTGTCAGGGTTGCAAAGCCAGATTAATAGAGGAGAATTATGCAACAAAGAGATAATGAAAATAGATTAAGTCAAGAGTATACAAACTCCGTGTTATTAAACGGAACTTTACAAACCCCAAAATGGTGGCCTTATTTAGTATCCATTTTAGGTTTCTTCGTAGTTATTGGGTTTGTTCTTTTTGGTATTCAAATAAAATATGGGCTAGGTGTTACTGGACTTAATCGTCCAATATACTGGGGGCTTTATATCACTACATTCGTATTTTGGGTTGGAATATCTCATGCTGGGATTATGATATCTGCTATCCTAAGACTAACTCAAGCAGAATGGAGAAGACCTGTAACTAGAGCTGCTGAAATATTGACTATTTTTTCTCTAGCTACTGCTCTTGTATTTCCATTAATTCACGCAGGTAGAACATGGAGAATTGTTTATTGGCTAATTCCATATGATGCATCAAGAGGTATATGGCCAAACATAAGATCACCTTTATTTATGGATCCAATTGCTATATCCACTTATTTGACAGGGTCAACTCTTTTCTTGTTTGTTGCTCTTTTACCTGACCTAGCAGTTCTAAGAGATAGAACTACAGGATTTAGAAAAGGGTTCTATACAATACTTGCTCTAGGATGGAGAGGAAATCCAAGGCAATGGAAAATGCAGGTTGTTGGAGGAATTTTATTATCGGCATTAATGCTTCCAATTTTCGTTTCAGTTCACTCTATTGTTTCATGGGACTTTGCTGTTACGACCGCTGTAGAAGGATGGCACTCAACTATATTTGCTCCATATTTTGTTATAGGGGCTGTTCATTCTGGTGTTTCGGCAGTTGTTACTATGATGGCTCTAATGAGATGGGGATGGGGATGGAATGACTTTATTAGACCTGAGCATTTTGATGCGCTTGCTAGATTATTAACAGTTGTTGCGACTGCTTGGCTTGGGTTTACATTTTTAGAACTTCTATTTGCTTTATATGGATTAGATGCACCTGAAATAGCACTTAGAGAAATGCAAATATTTCAATATCCTTGGAATATGCTGTTTTTGACATTTTTACTTACGGGTTATATTCTGCCAGTTCCAATGTGGATTTTCAAAAGAATAAGAACCAATATCGCATTAATGTTTTGGAGCTCAATACTAGTCAATATAGGAATGTGGCTTGAAAGATTTTTGATTATTGTTCCTGGACTTGCTAGAAGAACTCCATTTGTTTTCACATGGGAAGCATACTCTCCAAGCTGGTTCGAATGGTATATTCTATTTTGGTCATTTTGTTGGGTTACCTTACTGATGTTAATATTTTCTAGGGTTTTCCCACTAGTACCTTTGTTTGAACAAAAAGAAAGTGAAGTTTTTAGCGACGATATAAAAATAGGTCGTGCAACAGTTCCTACGATATTTAGAGAGGAAGAGGAGTAAAAAATGAAAAGCTTATTAGGTTTATATTTAGATCCAAATGATGCTGCAAATGCTATGGATGGATTAAAAGAAGGGGGATTTGAAGTAGGGACATTTGATGTCCTGACAGGAACTCCTTATCCAGAAGGAGCTTTTGGTGAGCATGTTCCCCAGCATAGGTTATTCAGATTTCCTGCATTTGGAGCAATAATAGGTTTCAGCTTATCTTTGTTCTTGACGACTGCAACTCAATTAGCTTACCCATTAATAACAGGAGGAAAACCTATTCTTTCTATTTTTGCAATGCTAATTATTATGTATGAAATGACTATGTTATCAGCAGTGATTTTTAGTGTAATAGGAATAATATTTGAATCCAGATTACCAAACATAGCGCCTGGGGTTTATGATCCAAGAATTACTGAAGGATATATTGGTGTGGTAATTTCTGTTGAAGATTCAGATTTGAATAAAGCAAAAAAAATACTAGAAAAATCAGGTTCTGAAGAAATAAAAGAAGCTTAAGATAGTAAAATTAAAAATATGAAGATAAATAAAAAAATTATAATTGTTTTATCATTATTTGTAGTAATGCTGACTTCATGTGTTCAACAAAATAATACATATCCAGTCGAGATATTTAGCGAAATGCATTACAATCAATCTAATAAATATCAAGAACCTCCTAGAGTCCCAGCTCATCCAGATAGTGTTACTTTCTCTGAAGTAGGAGATGAGCAGGTTTTAGATATGGACTCAGACTCTTCAAATAATTATGACGGCGCATATCTTTACACCGTAAACTGTGCATTTTGTCATGGCGATAATGGTAATGGTAATGGTCCAGCAGCTAGTAAGATTACTGACGAAGATAATTATTGGTATAAAGTTACAGGAGAAAGACACAAAAATCCTGCAAATTTATTAACATCACAATTATCAAGAGATAATGCTGTCGTATTTATTAAAGGTGGAGCAGGCCTTATGCCAGCTTATGAAAACATGCTTACTGAAGACGAGATAAAAGCAATCGTAAATTATATATGGGATGATTTACAATAATCTACCTAAAATAGGTCTTATTATAATTTTTATATTTACTATTAATTCATGTTTTGCAACTCAAGATTATTCTGAAGAAAGTCTATATATAAAATTAGAAAAAGAAATAATGTGCCCTGTTTGTGATGGCCAGACATTAGATCAATCTCAATCCCTTATTGCTAATAATATGAAAGATGCAATAAAGAAAAAAATAGAAGAAGGGTATAGTGAAGAAGAAATTAAGGACTATTTTATCAACCGATATGGAGATTCTGTGCTAGCTTATCCAAAAATGACTGGATTTAATTCTATAGCCTACATCATTCCAATCATTGCCATATTTCTTGGAGTAGTTATTTTAGCATTATATATAAGAAGAGACAAAGTTAAATGAACACATTTGGATTCTACATATTAAGTTTAGGATTTATATTATCAATATATTCATCATTACTATTTTTCTTTGGAAATTACAGAAACAATAAAATTATGATCAAAAGTGCAACAAGGAGTTATTATCTTTCAATAATAATGATTTTTATTTCTTGCGTTACATTAATTGCATTATTTTTATCAAATGATTTTTCAAATATTTATGTGTTTAATCATTCAAGTTTAGACATGAACAGAGCCTTAACTTTTGTTGCATTTTATGCTGGAAATGAAGGATCTCTATTATATATATTATTAGTACATGCTATTCTAAGCGGACTTTTACTATATTTTTCAAATAAAAAAATTAAATCAAGTCTAAGCTATTCATGTGGAATACTTTCTTCAATAAGTGTATTTTATTTATTCGTCCTAATTTTCTTTGCAAATCCTTTTGAAGTTTCTCAGCTAAATCACTCCGATGGTAAAGGCATAAATCCACTTCTTAGACATCCTGGTATGTATATTCATCCTCCATTACTAATGTCAGGTCTTGCATCAATATCAATTCCTTTTGTTATTTCTCAAGGTGCTTTATTTGATTCTAAGAAAGATAATAATTGGTTTGGATTACTTAGAATTTGGAGTTTAATTTCTTGGACGTTACTTGGAGCAGGATTATTAATCGGAGCTTGGTGGGCTTATACCATTCTTGGCTGGGGAGGCTATTGGAGTTGGGATCCAATAGAAAATGTAGGCTTGATGCCATGGTTAGTATTAACAGCATTAATTCATTCTATAATGGTAGAAGAACGTAGAGGAATGTTCAGATTATGGAACATAATTCTAGTATCCTTAACATTCGTTCTTGCATTGTTGGGAACTTTCATAAATAGAGGAGGACCAGTTGTATCAGTGCATTCTTTTGCAGCTTCTACTCTAGGGTTCTTATTTCTAGGATTTATGATAGTAATGACTTCATATAGCCTTTTTACAATTTTTTACAAATATAAAAATATTAAAGATAGTAATAATAAAATAGAGTCTTATTTATCAAGGGAATCTTCGTTTTTATTAAATAATGTTCTATTAGTTCTTACCTCACTAATCATTTTATGGGGAGTTTTATTTCCTGTTATATCAATAATATTTACTGGAACAGAAATTAGCGTTTCAGCTCCATATTTCGATAAAACAGCTGGACCTATTTTATTAGGCATAATCATATTAATGGGAATAGGGCCAATTCTATCATGGAGAAAAACTACTGTTAGAGCAACGATATCCAGGATTTTGCCTTCACTTATTCTTACAATTATATTTCTTGTCTGTTTACTTATATTAGGAATTAACAAATTTTTTCCTCTTATTTCATTATGTTCAATTTTCTTTGTTCTAACAATAATTATTAAAGAATGGGTAGGTGGCACTAAATCAAGAATGACAAGCTCAATGAATCCATTAACTGCATTCTCAAAAATGATTATTTCAAATAGAGGAAGAAATGGAGGGTACATAGTTCATCTTGCTATTTTAGCTCTTGCTTTTGGAGTAGTAGGAACTAAATTTTATGATCAAAGAATAGATACAAATATTAATATTTCAGAAGAAATAGCTTTCAAAAACTACAATATATTATTTGAAAATATTGACCAAGAAATAACAAATGGAAATTCTGTTACAAAAGCTAAGTTTTCAGTTTACGACGAAGAAAAAAAATTTATTGGAAAAATAGAAGCTATGCATTCATATTATCCAAATTATAATCAAATAAGCGTTAGATCAGGAATCTTAAGTAATCCTATAGAAGACTTATACATAATCCCAAAAGATTTTATAGATGAAACTAATATGACTGTTCGAATAGCAGTGAACCCTTTGGCTTGGTGGATTTGGGCTTCAGGACCTATACTATTAATTGGGACACTAATTACACTTTGGCCTACTAGACAGAGGAAAGATAAAAAATGGAAATAATTTTTTCAATAATTTTTTTAATTTTAGTTATTTCATGTACTTTTATAATTTTAAAACCATTCATAGATAAAAATGAAAAATAAAATTTCAAATAAAATTTTCTACTTACTCTTTGCTTTCTTTATTTCTACGGGCAGTATTTTATACGCAGAATCAGAAGTAAATATTGAAGACATAGTAGTCAATGAATATAATATGTCTATATTATCAGTAGACCAAAATGACCAATCTCTTTCAGTTATTACTGCTGTAAAAATCACTAATAAAAATCAAAATACATTTATTCCAAATTTTTCTGATGTGGCAAAAACAGGTATGAATTTTATAAGATTTAGTCTACCCGAAGGTTTTTATGATCTTTATGTAGAAACAGACCTACCAAGTGGGAACTTAATTGAAATGCCTCAAGGCTTTGCTCTAACCTCAGAAATACCTTCAGGTAGTTATAATCTTATCTTTAGCTATTATGTGAAATATAAATCATCTGAATTTAGCTTCCCTTTACATTTTCCCCACGGAAGCGAATCTTTCAAAATAATTATCCCTGAAAAATCTGGAGTAATTAAGGGCGAAAAAATTTCGTTTGATAAAAATATTGAAATTTCATCAAAGCAATTCGATGAGTATTTAGGTAAAGAATATTCAAAAGGAGAATACTTAAATCTTGAAATGGTAGATATTCCTTCAAGCTTTGTAAATAAAGTTTCAAGCTCATTAAATTTTCAGCTAATCAACTTTATAGTGATCATAATTATGATAAACATAATTGTTCTATTTTTTGCTCTTAGATTCCTGAGAAATAAGAAAAATAAAAATGCATAAACTTAGTATTAGAAATATATCAATCTTTATAACAATTTTATTTTTCTTACTATTTTTTGTATTTTTGATTATTGGAACACTTAGTGAAAAAGCTCCAAAAATTAATAGAGGAGTTAATACAATTATGGGTGAAGTAGGAATTTCTGCACCCGAAGGAACAAAGTTTGCTCTACAAAACTTAAGTGGAGAAATAGTAAAATTAGAAGATTTTAATGGTAAACCAGTTGTAATAGATTTTTGGTCGTCGTGGTGCGGACCTTGTATAAAAGAAGCAAAAGTATTAGCAGATGGATACAAGGAATGGAAATTTAGAGGGGTTGAGTTTGTAGGTATAGCTATATGGGATGAAAATAAAAGCATAGAAGCTTTTATTCAAAATAACGATATTCAGTATGAAATTTTGATTGATAAAGAGGGATTGACTGCCGTAAACTTTGGAGTAATAGCTGTTCCAGAAAAGTTTTTTGTAAAAAGCGACGGAAGCTTTGCATTTAAGATAAATGGACCTCTAGATATGAAATCCTTAGACAAATATATTAATAGACTTTTAGAAGAGGGAAAAAAATAAATGGGTTTTAATTCTTATGAAATAGGACATACATTTGGTCCATATGAAATTTCTATGGATAAAAAAACATCTGAGCTATACTCTAAAGCAGTAATTAATAGAGACAAAAATAATCATACTCCTTTTGCATTAGTATCTATATCATTCGGAAAGCTTCTAGCTGAAGTTGAACTTGAAGAGGGAGCAATACACCTAAGTCAATCTATCGAATGGGAAAAAAAATTTAATGAGAATGAAAAAATAATAGCTATTCCTAAAATTGAATCTAAAACCGAAAGAAGAAATAATATTTTTATAAAAGTTAAGATTACTTTTTCAGATATTTCTAAAAATAAATTAGGGGTATCAACAAGTACAATCTTAATAACAAATGAAGGAGAATAAAATTTCAGATTATTTAGAGTTAAAAATTACCCAAAAAATGATTGATGATTATGCAGAAGCTTCTAAGGATTTTAATCCTATACACATAGATGAGGAATTTGCTTCAAAGTCTATTTTTAAGACAAGGATAGCGCATGGCATGCTTACATTATCAGTAATCATGGAGTGCCTATATGATCTTTACTCAGAAAAAATGCTTCAAAACACTCTTTTTGAAGCAAGATTAAAAAATCCAGTATATTCTGAAGAAAAGATAAAAATTTATATTGAAGAAAAATCAAAAGAAAAAATTAATATAGTTTGCAAAAAACATAATGGAGATGAAGCTGTTTCTGCTTCATTATTATTCAAATAGGAGATAAAGATATGGAGAAATTTGAGGGGGTTATTGCATTAGATGCTATGGGAGGAGATTATGGCCCAGAAGTAACTGTACCTGCAGCAATAAGTGCTATCAAAGATTTTGGAATAAAAGTAATTTTAGTAGGTGATCCTAATGAGATTGGAAAGGAACTTTCTAATTTCCCAAAAGAGATCACAGAAAAAATGAAAGTAATTCCATCTGAAGGAGTAGTTAATGAGGGAGAAAGCCCGGTTAGTGCATATAGAAACAAACCTAAAGCATCTATCTTTGTCTCAGCAGGTTTAGTAAAAAAAGGATATGCAGATGGTGTAGTAAGCATGGGGTCTTCAGGAGCAACATTAGCAGCAGCTTCTATTTTATTTGGAACTATGGAAGGAATTGAAAGAGGTTCTATAGGGGGCCCAATTATTGGTTATTCACCAGAAATGGTTCTTTTAGATTTAGGATCAAATGTTGATACAAAGGCTCATCAATTGGCAGATTTTGCTGCAATAGGTGATCAAGTGTCAAAATTAATGTTTAACAAAGAAAATCCAAAAATTGCTTTATTATCCGTAGGCTCGGAAGAAGGGAAAGGCAATTTACTAGTTAAGGAAACATTTCAATTACTATCAAAAAGTTCATTGAATTTTGCTGGGAATATAGAACCAGAAGATTTATTTGAACAAAAAGTAGATGTAGTTATATGTGATGGATTTGTTGGAAATATACTTTTAAAAACTACAGAAAGTCTAGGAAGAAAAATTTCTAAGGAAATTTTGGATAAAACTGGAAATAAAGAGATATCAGATGAAATATTAAATAAAACAAATGTTTTATCTGAATCATATGGAGGGGGGCCAATTTTTGGAATAAATGGAATTGCAATAATTGGGCATGGTTCATCAAAAGTTTCAACAATAGTAAACGCAATTAACACAGCAAAACTAACTATAGAGAATGATTGGGTTGAAAAACAACAAACTGCAATTAAAAAAATCAGATCAGAAATAAAGGATTAATTTATGGAAGATTTACCAAGAGTGGCATTAATAACAGGCGCATCAAGAGGTATTGGCAGAGCTATTGCTTTAAGGCTAGCTAAATCTGGACATAAAGTAGCAATAAACTATAACTCTCATAAAGAAGATGCTGAAAACGTACTGAAAGAAGTGGAAGCAATAGGATCTGAAGGAATTATAGTCAAAGGAAATGTTTCTAAAATAAATGAAGTTGAAGAAATGATAAAGGATGTAGAAGAAAATTTAGGAAACATAGAAATTTTATATAATAATGCAGGTATTATTTCTGACTCTTTACTTATGAGAATGAAATTAGAAGACTTTGATAGAGTTATAGATACAAATCTTAAGGGAACTTTTTATTGTACAAAATTATGTATAAACAACATGATAAAAAATAGATGGGGTAGAGTAATAAACATTTCTTCAGTAGTAGGGATCAGAGGAAATATAGGGCAATCAAACTATTCTGCATCTAAAGCGGGTATACATTCATTTACAAAATCAATTGCTAAGGAAGTTGCAACTAGAAATATCACAGTTAATGTAATCGCTCCTGGGTACGTTTCAACTGCTACTACGGATGTACTATCAGACAAAGTTAAGAATGAAGTAATGTCTTGGATTCCAATGCAAAGATTTGGAGAACCTGATGAAATTGCTCCTATAGCTGCTTTTTTGGCTAAAGAAGAAGCGAGATATATAACAGGAGAGATAATCAGAGTTGATGGCGGAATGGCTATATGATATTCAAAAATAAAACTTTGTTGCTTACAGGTGGATCCAGAGGATTAGGGAAAAAAATATGTTATGAATTTGCTCAAAGAGGCGCTAACATAATTTTTACATATGTAAGAAGTTCTACAGAAGCAAAATTACTGAAGAATGATCTAGAAAAATTTGGAGTTAATGTTAAATCTAAAAAATTAAACTTAAACTCAAATGAAGATATAAATAACTTTTGCGAAGATATTAAGAGTTTAAATATTCAACTTGATTTTCTTATAAATAATGCGGCATCAGGAGTAATGAAAAATTCTTTAGAAAGTACTGAGAAACACTGGGATTGGACAATGCAAATCAATGCAAAAGGTCCCTGGTTATTATCAAAAAATCTTTCAGAAATTATGAATAAAAATTCTAGGATAATAAATATATCCTCTCCCGGATCGTCTAAAGTATTAAAAAATTATTTTTCTATTGGAGTTTCAAAAGCTGCACTAGAATCTATAACAAGATATATGGCATATGATCTCGCAAATAAAGGGATAACAGTCAATTCAATATCTGCAACTTTATTAGAAACTGATGCTATAAAACATTTTCCAAACCAAAACGATATTAAAAAAATATTAGAACGAAAAAATCCAACTCAAAAAAAGCTATTAACAGATCATATAGCCAAAGCAGCTGTTATGTTATGTAATGAAGAATCAGAAATGATAATAGGACAAAACATACTAGTAGATGGTGGCGACACATTATTACTAAGTTAGATATTAATTACTTTTTTAGGATAATAGCTTGCGTACTTTTTCTTTACTAAAGATAAACCTAAAAATCCATCTGATTTTTTTTGTATACTTAAGACGTTCCCTATACTTTTCGAATCGAAAATTATTTTTGAATTAATTTCTAATTCAGATTTGCTGTAAAAAGGAACTAATTCTCTGCTAACTTTTTTATAGTTATGCAGCCTAGCAATTACTTCTTGCCCTACATAACAACCTTTATCAAAAGATATTATATCTATTAGCCCTAATTCGAGCGGATTAGCCTTAATCATTGATTCATTGATCTTAATATGTCTCATTTCAATATCTAAAGTGTTTTTTTCCTGAATAGATATTTTCTTTAGGGAATATTTGTCGAAATTATCAATTTCATTATCTTCTAGAAAAATTTCATATCTTGTAAGATTTTTATACTCATGCTTATTTATTAATCTATATTTTTCTAAATTTAATGAATCATCAGAGTTATTTATATAAATAATAAACTTATTTAATCTCTCCTGAGAAGTTATATCTACATCATCAATAATTATATATTTTTTCATATATTCTATTGATTTATCACTCCCAATATCTGAAACAAAAATTATATTTTTTTCATCAATTACCTTATAAGTTAATATATCTATTATTGATCCTTTATTATCAGTAATAACGGTTCTAGATGAGTTTATTTTATATATATTATTCGTAGACATTCTATCTAAGAAAGATATTGCATCATCTCCAACCATAGAAAAAATTGAAAAAGTTTTATCAAAAAAAACACAAGGGATATACTTATCAAAATTTGAAAGTTTCATTTATACAGAAAAAGAATCTCCGCAACCACAAGAAGATTTTGCATTTGGATTCTTGAATTCAAACCCTTTACCATTTAATCCATCAGTATAATCTAAGTATGTTCCAGCTAAATAAACATATGCCTTTTTGGGTATATAAACCTCTAGGCCATTTTGAGAAATAACCTTATCTGAATCATCAGGCCCCTCAACAATTTCTAACACATATTGTAAGCCTGAACATCCACCACCTTTGACTGCAACTTTTAAACCAAATTTATCTCTTGATTCATTGTTGGCAAATTCTTTTACCTTTTCACAAGCTTTTTCAGAAATTTTTATTGTATTGATAGGTATGTTAGTTTCCATTTTAATTCCAAGAAATGGTTTTCCATATGAATAATTTAAAAATAATATGTAATTTCAATGTACTATTTATTATATAAATAATAAATAAAAAGTAAAAGATTTGGCTAAATTATATACAAGAAATGGTGATAATGGTGAAACATTTTTACTTTTTGGTGAAAAGGTTTCAAAAAATGATTTACGCGTAGAATGCTATGGAGCTATTGACGAATGCATGTCATATCTGGGAGCAGCAAAATCAAGTATTCAGAAACAAAAAGACAAAGATATTGAAGATTTAATTATAAATATTCAAAGAAAATTATTTATAATTTCAAGTGAAATTGCATGTCCAAAAAATAAATATCAAGAAATGAAAAAAAAATATAAATATATAACTGAAACAATGATTCAGGAAGTTGAAGATAAGATTGATTATTTTCAAAAAAACACTCCTGAAATAAAATTTTTTGTACTTCCTGGTTCTACTCTAGAGTCATCTTTTATCGATATTTCTAGAACAATTTGCAGGAAAGCTGAAAGGTTATGTGTAAAAGTTAAAGACAAAGATCTCTTAAATAATGACTTAAACCTTATTCTTCTCAATAGGTTAAGTGATCTACTTTTTATATTAGCTAGATACATAGACAAAGAAAAAGAATATATAAAAGCTTCGGAATAAATAATGCCAAACATAGCGATATTAGATACCAAATCTGCGAATTTTCATAGTGTAAAAAAAGCAGTAGACTTGTTTGACACAGATAATGAAATTACTTCATCTAGAGATCAAGTCTTAAGAAGTAAAGGATTAATCATTCCAGGAGTCAGTTCTACTGATACAGTCTTAAATAATATATACGAATCAGAACTGGACAAAACTATATTAGAATTTTATGAATTAGGAAAGCCTATTTTATGTATTTGTGTTGGGATGCAAATATTATTTGAGACTTCTGAGGAAGGCAAATTACCTGGATTAAGTATTATTGAAGGGAAAGTAATTAGGATTCCTGAGTTTGATAATAATAAAAATAATTATAAAATACCCCATATGGGATGGAATCAATTAGAAATTTCAAAAGACTCTAATCTTTTTTCAGAAATTGAAAATAAAACAGATTTTTATTTTGTTCATTCATATCAATGTGTACCGAAAGATAAAAAAATCATTACAAGCATAACTAATTATTCAAATAATATTGTTGCTTCAATAGAAAAAAACAATCTTTATGCAGTACAATTCCATCCAGAAAAAAGCTCAAATATTGGTCTTAAGATTTACGAAAACTTTATAAATTTAACAAGAAAGAATTGAAATGAAAATATTTCCTGCAATCGATATTAGAAATGGCAAATGTGTCCGACTAATTAAGGGGAACTATGATGAGGAAATAATATTCAATGAGGATCCATATAAGGTAGCTAAGAATTTTGAAGATATAGGAAGTGAATATGTTCATATTATAGACTTAGACGGAGCTAAAGACGGTACATCTAAAGTAAAAGATAATTTAGTAGATATAATCAATAACACAAATCTGAAAATTCAAGTTGGAGGAGGAATTAGAACACTTCAAAATGCTGAATCTTTATTGGAACTTGGAGTAAACAAAATCATTTTTGGAACAGCTGCATTAGAAAATAAATCAGATGTATTAGAAGCAATCAAAAAGTTTAATACTCAAATAATAGTAAGCATTGATGCATTAAAAGGAAAAGTTAAAACAAAGGGTTGGTTAGAAGATGCTGGGATTGATGTTAAGGATCTTGTTCTAGAATTACAGGATAATGGATGTAAAAATTTTATTTATACAGACATTGAAAAAGATGGCACAATGACACACCCTAATTTTAAATATATTTCAGATTTGAGAGAAATTTGTGAATCAGAATTGTATATAGCAGGAGGTATTTCTGATATTGATGATATTTCTAAGTTAAAAAAACTTGGAATTAATGGAGCTATATTAGGAATGTCAATTTATACTGGTAATATTGATCTTAATAAGCTTATAAATCAGTGAAAAAATATGCTAAGTAAAAGAATAATTCCTTGTTTAGATATAGATAACGGTAGAGTTGTAAAAGGTACAAAATTCGTAAATATAAGAGATGCAGGAGATCCTTCAGAATTAGCTAACTTCTATAACAAAGAAGGTGCCGATGAACTAGTATTTCTTGACATCACAGCAACTCACGAAAACAGAAAAACTTTAATAGATGTTGTTAGAAATGTATCATCTCAAGTTTTTATACCTCTAACAGTAGGAGGAGGAATAAGAGCTCTAAATGACATGAAAATAATGCTAGAAGCTGGTGCCGATAAGGTTTCAATAAATTCTTCTGCAATAAGTAATCCAAAATTAATTACAGAATGTGCAAAAGAATTTGGTTCTCAATGTGTGGTAAGTGCAATAGATGTAAAAAAAATAGATACTCAATGGACTGTTTTTACCCATGGGGGAAGAAAAGTGACAGATATTGATGTTATTGATTGGGTTCAAATTGTTGAAGAAAATGGAGCTGGAGAAATATTATTAACAAGTATGGATAAGGATGGATCATATGATGGATATGATCTAGAGCTGTTAAATAGAATTAATGAAAAAATTTCAATACCATTAATAGCATCTGGAGGAGCAGGAAAATTGGAACATTTAGTTGATGCATTATCGGTTGGAAATGCAGACGCGGTTCTTGCTGCAAGTATTTTTCATTACGGGGAATTTTCAATTAAACAAGCAAAAGATTTTTTACGCAAAAATAAAATTCAGGTAAGGTTATGAAAAAAATTAATACTCCATCAATAATTATATTTGATTG